>JAABVA010000708.1_pt1 | contig 40122 bp, 35 predicted proteins | sample 5560331 | NCBI WGS metagenome assembly JAABVA01 (sample SAMN12812661, study PRJNA571458) | rock metagenome | isolation source: Antarctica rocks | place: Antarctica: Victoria Land, Mt New Zealand sud | collected 2016-01-07 | reverse complement strand
CCCATGAACCATGCCTGCAACGCAACGGCTCACAAAACCAAGATCCGGCGGTGGACTACTTTTACCCCGCCGCAAACCGCCGCTCACGCGGCGCTCTGTGGCCTATTTTTGCTCCGGCGAGCATACACATGGTCTGACCAAGCCATTCTCACACCGCCACGAACCAAGTATCCTCAAGCTGTGACCCCAAACTCCTCGTTCTCCTGGCGCAACAAGCGCGTCTTCCTCACCGGCCACACCGGCTTCAAGGGCGGCTGGCTCGCCCTCTGGCTCACCAAGCTCGGCGCCGAGGTTCGGGGATACGCCCTCGACCCCAGCACCACCCCGAACCTCCTCACCGTCGCCCGCATCTCCGACACCATCGACGACATCCGCGGAGACATCCGCGACTCCGCCTCCCTCGATCGCGCCATGGCGGAGTTCGCCCCCGAGGTCGTCTTCCACCTCGCCGCCCAACCCCTTGTCCGCCTCTCCTACGATGACCCCATCGGCACCTACGAGACCAACGTTATAGGCACCGCGCGCGTTCTCGACGCCGTTCGCCGCACCCCTTCCGTCCGCGCCGTCGTCTCCGTCACCACCGACAAATGCTACGAGAATAAAGAGTGGGTCTGGGCTTACCGTGAGTCCGACCCCCTCGGCGGCTACGACCCCTACTCCTCCTCAAAGGCCTGCGCCGAGATCGTCTCCGCCGCCTTCCGCCAGTCCTACTTCAACCCCGCTCTGCTCTACCAACCCGGTGGCCATACCACCGCCATCGCAACCGCACGCGCCGGCAACGTCATTGGCGGGGGCGACTGGTCCCTCGACCGCCTGCTCCCCGATCTCATCCAGGGCTTCACCACCGGAGAGCCCGTGCGCATCCGCCGCCCGCAAGCGACCCGCCCCTGGCAGCACGTCCTCGAACCCCTCCACGGGTACATCCTCCTCGCCGAAAAACTCCTGACCCCCAGCCCCGAAGCCGCGAACTTCGCCACTGCTTATAACTTTGGCCCCCCCGAAGACGACGCTCAGCCCGTCGGCTGGATCGTCGAAAAGATGACCCAGTTCTGGGGCGACGGAGCCTCCTGGACCCTCGATCCAGACCCTGGAGTCCACGAGGCCGGATACCTCAAACTCGACGCCTCCCGCGCCCGCGCCGACCTGAACTGGCGCCCCCGCCTCCGCCTCGAGACCGCCCTTCACTGGATTGTCGACTGGTATCGCGCCGCAGGTCGCGGCGAAGACCTCCAGGCCCTCACCTTTCGGCAAATTGCTGAGTACGAAGCCCTTCTGCGTCCCTGATCCGCAGGTTACGCGGATCCCGCATCTGACCCTTCGTCACGGCTTCAGGAACTCGGTCAGCCTACTTCGCATGTATCGGGAACATCAGTGTCCGCGCATCAGCACGGCTGCCGCTCGTCTCCGCTCGACGCAGGCGAAGTTGCCACAGGACAGCCAGCGTGATCGCGGATCCGATAGCCGCAAACGCATGGCCGTACCAGAGTCCTTTCAAGGTCAACCCGTCACCGAACGCGAGCCAGTACGAGAGCGGCATACCCAGCGCCCAGTACCAGACGATGTTCACCACCATCGGCGTACGGGTGTCTCCAAGTCCGATCAGCGCGTAGCAGAAGATCACGTTCGCGGCGTCCCCTAGCTGCAGAAATCCGCAGATCAGAAAGATGGGCGCGGCCACAGCAATCACGGCCGGGTCATTCGTGTAGATCGACGCCCAAAGGTGTGGCAGGCCGGCAAAGGCCATCGCCGCCAGGGTGATGAAAGTCATTCCTAGGATCAGGCTCGCCTTGGCCGATCGGCGCACCTGCGGCAGGCTGCCTCGGCCCGCACTCTGCCCCACGCGCACTACCGTTGCATAAGAAAGACCCAGCGGCACCATGTACACAAACGCGTCCAGATCCAGCACCACCTGATGCGCCGCCAGCATCGTCGCTCCAAGACGTGCGCACAGAATCGACATATAAGTCGAGACGCCCAGGTCGGCCAGACCCTCCACCGCGATCGGCCACCCAATCTGCCCCAGGACCCGCAGCCGGGTGAAATCCGGCCGAAGCATCCTCCACGACGACCTCGGCCCGCTCACGCGCGAACTCTTCCACACCCCCGCCATCAGCAACCCGGCCATGTACACCCGTACCGCACACGTCGCCCATCCAGAGCCCGCGATCCCCATCGAACGAAATCCCAGATGGCCATAGAGCAGCGCCCAGTCCCCCACTAGGTTCACCACGTTCGCAGTCAGCAGCGATATCATCACCAGAGTCACCCGGTCGATCGACTGCAGATACCGCCGCAGCGCCATGTACAGCAGCAGCGGTGCAGTCGACCAGATCAGCGCATGGAGGTACCGGCTGGTCTCCGCCACAATCTCAGCCGACGTTCCAAAGCGCGTGAGCAGAGGGATGCACCCTAAAGTCGCCACCATCACTACCGGCGTTCCCACGACGACGAACCACATCGATTGCGCGAGCGTACGCGCACACTCGGCCTTCTCGCCGCGGCCGTACGCCTGCGCCACCAGCGTCTCCAGCCCGGTCATGAGGTAAATCGCGCTAAACGCGATCGCGTAAAAAATGGTGTTGCCCAGCGACGAAGCCGAGATGGCCAGCGCCGAGTGCGGCATCCGCCCCACCATCACCGCATCCACGATGTACGTCGACATCCACCCGAGTTCCCCCAAAGCCAGCGGACCACCCAGACGAGCAGTTAACCTGAGTTCGCTCGGCAGCGTGTTCGCCGCACGAGCCGAAGCTTCACGGGTTCCTATTCGAGAACTACTGATCTCCCGCCCTCCTTCTTACCGCTTCAGTTCTGTCCCAATGTGATTGCCACAGAGCCGCAGAAGTGGCTACCCCCAGGAAGGTAGCTACTATACCGTCAAAAGAATCTTGCTCTCACCTCACTCTTCGGCGAAAACCGGCCGAGCCGCAGCACCCGTATCGAGAAGGTGACTTTGGATCGGCTACCAATGTCACTTCAGAGTTAAACCAAACAGCCGCCGCGGCTCACTCCGCCAACAGCATCGCCACATCCGCTCGCAGGGCCGCGTCCCGCATCTCGCCCACGTACGTCTTTGCAACCCTCCCTTTGCGGTCGATCAGCAGCGTCGTCGGTATGCCCTCCAGACCAGCACTCATCTGTGACATCGCGTCCGGAAACGCCATCGGATAGCTCACGCCATACTGCTTCGCGAATGACCGCACCTTCGCCTCGCGGTCGCCGCTATCGAGCGATACCCCAACCACCGTGAACCCCCTCGCCCCGAAGTCCCGCACCACCCGGACGATCACCGGCGTCTCCTCCCGGCACGGCCCACACCACGTCGCCCAGAGATTGATCGCCACCACCTCGCCCCGGTGGTCCTCAAGCCGCCACGTTCCGCCTCCCACCTCCGTCAAAACCACGCCGGCCATCACCTGCCGCCTCCCCACTGCCGTCAGCCCAGCCGCCGATCCGAAACGCTCCCGCACCGTCGCGATGAGAAGCACCGCCGCGGCAGCCAGCACGACGACCAAGGCCGCGCCCGCCCTTCGCCTCTCCTCGCTCAAAGCCGCTCTCCCTGTCCATACGAGTCTCGCATCACCCTCCACAACCCCTCGCAAGTTATTGGTTCTTCGATTATGGATCAAAGCAGCCGGACCTCAACCTCCCCGCATCCAATCCGGAGCCCGCATAAAGCGATGCTTAGAATCCCCACGCAAAGTGAGACGCATGGAACGCACCCTGCTGCCCGGAAGACCCTACCCGCTCGGAGCTACACCTAACTCCAAGGGAACCAACTTCGCTCTCTACTCCGAAAACGCCACCGCCGTCGCGGTCTGCTTGTTCGATGAAAACGGCAAAGAGACCGATTGCGTCATCCTGCGCGAACACACCGCCCTGGTCTGGCATGGACTCATCCGCAACATCAGGCCCGGTCAACGCTACGGCTACCGGGTCGACGGCCCCTGGGCCCCCGAACAGGGTCACCGCTTCAACGCCGCCAAGCTCCTCGTCGATCCCTACGCCAAGGCCATCACCGGCGACGTCGACTGGAAGGCCCCCATCTTCCCCTACGACGTGGTCGGTGGAGACGATCTCAAACGCAATGACGAGGACTCCGCCGCCGGCGTCCCTAAGTCCGTCGTCATCGATGGTTGTCACTTCAATTGGGAAAACGACTGCTCTCCCGACATTCCACTCGCCGACTCCATCATCTACGAGGTCCACGTCCGCGGCTACTCCATCCGGAACCCCATGGTGCCCGAGAAGCTTCGTGGCACCTACGCCGGCCTCGCCTGCGACGCCAGCATCGATTACCTCAAGAAGCTCGGTGTCACCGCCGTAGAACTCCTTCCCGTCCACCACTTCATCGACGAAGGCCATCTCGTCGATCGCGGCCTCCGCGACTACTGGGGCTACAACACCCTCGGCTACTTCGCCCCCATGGCCCGCTACAGCTCCTGTGGCGACGACGGCTGCCAGGTGGATGAGTTCAAGCAGATGGTCAAAGCCCTCCACAAACAAGGCATCGAAGTCATCCTCGACGTGGTCTACAACCACACCTGCGAGGGCAATCGCATGGGCCCGATGCTCTCCTGGAAAGGCGTCGACAACGCCACCTATTATCGCCAGGTCGCCAACAGCCCACGCTTCTACATGGACTACACCGGCACCGGCAATACCCTTAACCTCATGAACCCGCAGGTCCTCAAGATGGTCATGGACTCGCTCCGTTACTGGGTCACCGAAATGCACGTCGATGGCTTCCGCTTCGACCTCGCCAGCACCCTCGCCCGCGAGCTCCACGACGTCTCCAAGCTCTCCTCCTTCTTCGACACCATCAACCAGGATCCCACCCTGGCCGACATCAAGCTCATCGCCGAGCCTTGGGATGTCGGCGACGGCGGATATCAGGTCGGCAACTTTCCCGTGGTCTGGGCGGAGTGGAACGGCAAGTATCGTGACACCGTCCGCCGCTTCTGGAAGGGCGACGAAGGCACCCTGTCCGACTTTGCCTACCGCCTCACCGGATCGTCCGACCTCTACCAGTCCGACGGCCGCAAGCCTTACGCCTCGATCAACTTCATCACCGCGCACGACGGCTTCACCCTCTGCGACCTCGTCAGCTATAACGAAAAGCACAACGAGGCCAACGGCGACAACAACACCGACGGCGCGAACGATAACGAGAGCTGGAACATGGGCGCCGAAGGTCCCACCGACGACCCAGTCATCAACGAACTCCGCGAGCGCCAGACCCGCAACTTCCTTACCACCCTCATCCTCTCGCAAGGCGTCCCCATGCTCTGCGGCGGAGACGAGGTCGCCCGCTCCCAGCGCGGCAACAACAACGGCTACTGCCAGGATGACGAGCTCACCTGGTACGACTGGAACCTCGACGCTCCCCGCCGGCGCTTGATGGAATTCACCGCCAAGCTCATCGAACTCCGCCGCAACCACCCCAACCTCCACCGCCGCAAGTTCTTCCAGGACCGCACCGTCAAAGGCAAGCGCGGAGCCGAGCCGCAGATCGTCCGCGACATCGCCTGGTACAACACCGATGGCAACGAGTTCCCCGACGAAGCCTGGAGCGAACCCTGGAACCGCACCCTCGGTCTCATGCTCAACGGAAATACCCTCGCCGTCACCGACGAGGAAGGTCACCCCGTCACCGACGACAGCTTCCTGATCCTCGTAAATGCCTACCACGAGGGCGTCGAGTTCACCCTTCCCGACCCACCAGAAGGCAAACCCTGGACTCAACTCATCGACACCCGGCACATCGATGATCCATTCAAGGAAGTGCCCTTCACCAGCAAGGTCATCCTCGGCGGACGCTCCATACGCGTCTTCCGCGACGGCCCAAGTCCCCACGTCATCCCGGACCTCGCGGCCAGCGCACCCAGCGCCGACAATCCTGCAACCGTCGGCGCTAAGGACCTCCGCAAGTAGAGGTTCAAAGCTGAAAGGGCCGGCCACGAAGATAGTGGCCGGCCCTTCTGCTTTTATTCGCGAAAGATCGAAATCTAGACCTCGACCTTTGCTCCCTGTGCCATCTCCCTCGCCTGCTTCTCATGCAGCGCAGCCTGCTTTTGCCCCACGCCGTCCGTATTGGCTCCAACGGGTGTCGAATCCACCGGCGACGTCTTCTCCGTACCCGGCTTCGGCATGTACGGCTTCGTATCCAGACCCTCGCCGCCCTTGATCTCGGACTGTACCGTGTGGAGACCGTTCCCGCTGTTCCACGGACCGTTGAAGTCGGTCTCGCCATACTGGCTCTCGCCCGTCGATGCGTTGAAGAACTGATCCACCAGCACCGGCGTCGGCTCAATGATGCCGACCGCGAACTGCGGCTTCTCCATGCTCTCGAGCGCCGCCGTAAACGCGCGCATGTGTGTAATCTCGCGCGTCATCAGGAACTGCAGCGCCTCCTTCGATCCCTTATCCTCCGTAAACGCAATCAGGCGTTCGTAGACGATCTTGGCCCGAGCCTCGGCGGCAATATTGCTCCGCAAATCCACCGCCAGGTCGCCCGTAACCTTCAGGTAGTCCGCCGTCCACGCGTTGCCCATCGAGTCGTACAGTCCCACGCCGCCGCCGCCCGCGATCACCATCAGCGGATCCGCCTCGGCCGCCTCCCGGTTGCTCTTCATCGGCTTCAGGTGCATCCGCGTCAACGCCCCGATCACCTCCAGATGGCTCAACTCCTCCGTGCCGATGTCCATCAGCAGATCCTTGCGCGCCGGGTCCTCGCAGTTGAAACCCTGGATCGAATACTGCATCGCCGCCGCCAGCTCGCCGTTCGCTCCACCAAACTGCTCCAGCAGCATCTTGCCAAATCTCGGATCGGCTTCCCCGATATTCACTGTGTACATCAGCTTCTTCACGTGGTGATACATAAGCTGCGCTCTCGACTCTGCAGGATCGTTTGGTGCCACCGCTCCCTCGACCTGCATGGAGGGTTGGCGGAGATGTCAAGGTTGACCGTTCACTCGTGCGTGGTGCGAAGGACGATGCCGGTTCATGCACACCCATATGGTCCGGTGCCGAGCCGTTTCCAGTCCTCATGCCATCAGAGCCTCCGGGGATCAACTCGGTTGCACCCCACGCCAGCTCCCGCAAGAACACGATGATCTTACGAATCGTCTGTTGACCGCCCCAAAACACACCCTGGTCCAACGCACTCTGATTCACCGCACTCTGGTCAAGCGCACCCTGGTCCACTGCACTCTGATCAAGATCGGCTCACCATCGCCCCTGTGCCCGCGTCCCGCCGCTCCTCCACCAGCCGCTCGTACAAGCCCACCGTCTGCTCAGCAATCGCCTCCCACGAAAACATCGCCTCCACCCGCCTCCGCCCCGCATCCCCAAACCTCCTGCATCGCTCCGGATCGGCCATCAGCTCCGTCAGCCGCGCCGCCAGATCCCGCGCAAACTGCCCCGGCTTCACCGGGAACCCCGTGATAGCATCCGGCTCAAACCGCACCAGGTACCCCGTCTCCCCATCCACCACCACCTCCAGGATCCCTCCCGTCGCACTCGCCACCACCGGTGCCCTGCAAGCCATTGCCTCGAGATTTATGATCCCGAACGGTTCATACACCGAGGGGCAGCAGAACACCTGCGCATGGCTGTATAGCTCGATCGCCTCCGTCTTCGTCACCATCTTCTCTATCCACACCACGTTCCCGCCCGCGGCCCGCGCAGCCTCCACCTTCGCCCTCATCTCCGCTGCGATCTCCGGCGTGTCCGGAGCCCCCGCGCACAGCACCACCTGCATCCCCGCAGGCAGGTACCGTATTGCCTCCACCAGGTGCGTCACACCCTTCTGCCGCGTAATCCGCCCCACAAACAGCACATACGGTACCGCCGCATCCACGCCATATTTGGTCAGCGCCCCCGTCCCCTTCGCCTGCTGGTACTCCGCTAGATCGATCCCGTTATAGATCACATGGATCCGCTCCGGCAGCACCTCCGGGTACGCCTTCAGGATGTCCGCCTTCGTCCCCTCCGACACCGCGATCACTGCGTCCGCATCCAGAATCGCCGTCCGCTCCATCCACGAGCTCATCGCATATCCCGACCCCAACTGCTCCGCCTTCCACGCCCGCAGCGGCTCCAGCGAATGCGTCGTCAGCACGAACGGCACACCATAAAGTTTTTTTGCAAGAAGCCCCGCCATCGACGCATACCAGGTGTGCGTATGCACCACATCGATCTTTCCAAGCTCCTTCATCCACTGCAGATTCAGCGCCAGCGCATCCACCGCCGTCTTGAACTTCTCCGCGGTCCCCCCTGTGATCTCCGGCGGAGGCTCCTCCCCCCGCACCTGCAAATTCCCCTCCTCCTCCACCTGCTTACCCCAGCAGTGCACCTCCACCTCGATCCGCTTGGCCAGCTCTCGGCTCAGGTACTCCACATGCACCCCCGCCCCGCCATACACCGTCGGCGGATACTCCCGCGTCATCAGCCCTACCCGCATCCCAACCTCCCCTTCAACCGCCTTCGCAGCCTACCACCCAGCCCGATCCCGCCTCCACTCCGCTTCGCTCGGCCCAGCGAATCCGCAAAACTCTGCGGCTCCTATTCGATTCCTGGCGCCCTTTTGGCTCATCGGCGCTAGTCGCAACCTTTTGCCGGGAATCCCAGTCCAAACAGCGTCCGCAAAACCGCCGAATCATCTCAATCGGACCTCGTCCTCTCGCATCCAACCATTTGACAGGACACGATGCCTCTAAGCTCTGAAGCTCACCCCGCCATGCAGCAGTTCGACGACAAGATCGAGGAAATCCGCACCATCTGTCGGCTCCACGCCTTCCCGACAGGTCAATGGGAGAATCTCGTCGATCTGCCCTTTCGCCTCTCTCAGGACGCCGGCCTCCGTTCCGATCTCGTCGAAATCGTTCGCTCGCTCCAGCGCAGCAGTCTTCATCTGCCCGATGTCCTCGACCTCATGGTCCTCGCCGTTGGCGGAGCCATGGCTCCTAAGCACAGCAGAGATCTCAGCGAGCCGCTTAACCAGATCGGGGGTTTCCTCTCCAGCGTCGGACGTTGGCCCGACACCGATACCCGGCCCATACTTGCACCCGGCGAAGTTCCCGAGAACATAGAAAAGTTCACCCGCCCCCAGCCTCGTCTGCGGCCCGTTCCACCACCTCCGCCGCCATCTGAGCCGCCATCTCCAGCCCCTCAGCCTCAGATCGCCTCACGTCCTGTTCGACTCTTCGAAGCCCGGCCCAGGCGCTCCCCCGCAAGCTCCGACTCATCCCCGTCTCAGCCCATCCAGCCCGATCCGCATCGCGATAAGCCGGACCGCCCGCAGCCAATTCAGCCCAGCCCGGAACAGCCCGCCCAGGCTAGCCCCACCTTCAACCCGCCCGAGCCGGCACCGCGAAAAAGTCCTGACCCAGACAGTCCAAATCGCGGTCCCATCCCCGGAAGAAGCACACTCGTCCCCGAAGGTGACATTAGCCAGGCTCTCGGCCGCCTCGAGCGCGGCAACCTCGAACTGCGCGCGCATCTCGACTCCATCGATCAACGCATCAGCCGGATGGAGCCGCTGCTCGAATCCGGTACGCCGCTGCCCGATCTCTCCGACCTCCGAGCGGCCCTCACAGATCTCACCACCTCCACCAGCGAGCTTCCAACTCTGCTCCATCGTGAGTCCAGCCCGGGCCATCCACTCCGAACCGAGCCTGTCGAAGTTGAACCCCTGCGCCCCAGACCCCTTCGCCCAACGCCCGCAGATACAGAGCCGATCCGAAGCGATCCACTCCGGTCCGATCCGTCCTCGGGCAACAGCTCTGCTCCGACCTCCGCTCGCGCGCGCTTCAGATCTGACCTCCACAGCGACACGGCGGCGGAGACACCTCGTCGATCCGTCGCAGACGAACCTGCCCAGAGGTCAGAGACGTCCGACTTTTCCCGTGGGAGCTCTGGCCCAATTCCGCTGCCGCTCGCCCCTCGCTTCAGCCGCTTCTCCCGCGACCCCTCCTCTACCGATCCTGCTCCCCTGGAAGCCGGGCCGGAGACAAGACCGCTGGCCGGACCTGCCGAGCCCCTTCCCATCGCCTCCCGCCCCGACCCCGGGCTCGCCCTCCCACCCGACGAACCCCGGCCCATGACCCTCCCCCGCGGCTTCTTCGGCACCATTCCTGAACCAGACGAGGCCACCATCGACATGGCTGTCGACCCGCCGCGCAGCAGACGCCGGTTAGCGCTCATCGTCACCGTTCTCATTGTTCTCGGCCTCATCGCCGCCGCCGTGGCCCTCTACATGCGCAGCGCCCCGGATGCCGCCTCCACCAGTTCCAGCACCATCACCCCGGCTCCGGCGGCGCGGACTCCCGTGGCCAGCCGCTCTCCCAACCAGGGTCCGACCTCCGCCAACTCCACATCGTCGTCCGCCAGCGTCCGTCCCAACTCTGGCGGCAGCAATGCTCCACTCGCACGCGGCGCCTCGCAACCTAGGGAGACCCTCGCGGAGCCAGTCTCAACCAATGGTTTCAGGCCCGCTCCAAACTTCGTCCCAGCGTCCGTCATGGACGGGCATCTCATCTCCGCGCCTATGCCTGCCCAGCCCCGCGTTCCAGCATCCTCCGGCACCCAGGCCATCGTCGTCTTGGAGGTCAACATCTCCAGCACCGGTCAGGTCGAGGACGTCTATGTCCTCGGCGGCAATGCCGCTCTCCGTCCCGCGGCGATTAATGCAGTTCGCAACTGGCGGTATAAGCCATATCTCCTCAATGGAACTCCAAGCGAAGTGCGAACCGTCGTCCGTGTCGATTTCAGCGAGCACAAATCGACGCCAGCCGATCGTGGAGCCCCCTTTCCACGCTGAATCGGCAACCCCGGCCTCGATCGCATACTCTGTCTTCACCCATGTCCCACAAATCCAAGCCCAAGCTCGGCCAGAATTTCCTGGTCGATGATCGCGCCCGCCACGCCGTGGCCGACGCCCTCGGCGACATCTCCGATCGCACCGTCGTCGAAATCGGCCCCGGCCACGGATCCATCACCGACATCCTCGCAACCCGAGCCCGCCGCCTGATCGCCGTCGAGCTCGAACCCGCCTTCGTCGCCGAACTAAAGTTCCGCTTCCGCAACGCCGCCAACGTAACCATCCACCAGGCCGACATCCTCGAAACCGACCTCCCCAGCCTCGTCCCCTCGGACGTCGCCGAGTCGGAATCGACCCCGTCCCGCACCCCCCAGAAAGGGGGCTCTTTCGACGTGATCGGCAACCTGCCCTTCTACATCACCTCCGACATCCTCCTCAAACTCTTCTCCACCTCCACCCATGGCCGCCTCCGCCGCGCCGTCCTCATGATGCAGCGCGAGGTCGCCGACCGCGTCTCGGCCTCACCCGGCGTTCGCGATTATGGCGCGCTCTCGGCCACCGCTCAGATGTACGCCGCCGTACAGACCCTCTTCACCCTTCCACCCTCCGCCTTCAACCCGCCGCCTGACGTCTACTCCACCGTTCTCCGCCTGGAGTTCGCTCCTCGCTTCGACGAGCTGGAGGTCGATCCTCTCGGCTTCAGCAAATTCCTCCGCGCCTGCTTCGCCCAGAAGCGAAAGACCCTCGCCAATAACCTCCGCTCTGGCGGTTTCTCGGATCAGTCTGTCCATCAGGCCTGGCCAGCCTCCATCTCGCCGCTCGCACGGGCGGAGACCATCACCCTCGAAGGTATGGCGGAGCTCTACCGAGCCCTTCGCCCCCGCTGACACCCCACTTCCAACCTCTGAATGACCTACATCTTTGGGCTCGAAGCAGGCGAGGGCCGGGACGCCGGAGCAGCCGCGGGAGCAGGTGCAGAGGGAGGTGGCGGCGAACTCCGCACCTGAGCTGGCGGGGAAGGCGCTGGTGAAGATCGCATCGGCGTCGGCGGGGGAGCCTGAGGCACGCTTCGCATCGGCGGAGGCGGAGAAGGCACGGACCTCTCGCTCGGTATCGGCATCGGCAGGGACCGCTGCATCCGCGCCGGCTGCGATCTCCGGTTCACCGGCCCGTCCTGCCCGCCTTCCCTGTCGATCGGATGAACCCGCACTGCCTGCGGAGGTGGTGCCGGCACCGAGGATCCGGGCGTCGCGACCACGTTCCCAGCCGGCGCGACCACGTTTCCAGTCGGATACGCCGGTCTCAGACCCTGCCCCGCCGATGTAGTTCCCCCGCCCACCGCCGGAAGATTGCCTGCCGGAACGGTGACGATTCGACCCTGCCCACGCTCCCGATCGAAACCGTCAGCACCGCGCTGCCCAGCACTCCCAAGACTCCCAGAATTCCCAACACTCCCAGAGTTTTCAACAGTCCCGAAGCCTCCCGGGGTAGCGCCATTCCCGCCCGCGGCTCCGCCCACCGGAACCGCCTGCCGCGACACCGCACCCGGCGCCTTCCGTCCAGCGGGTGCCGTCAACACCCCGAGCATCGGCTGCCGCGTAATCCGGTCCACCGGAAAGTCCCGTCGCAGCGAAGATCCCACAGCACTCCCTCCCCGTGATGTGTACGCTCCCTCAACCGTCCGCAGAGGCATCGCCGTGTGCCCCGCAATCTGCCCCGCCTCGGACACCCGCAGCCTCTCTCTCGTCGGTGCCGGCCCACTTCGCACAGGGATGATCGGGTGAATATGAACGGGCCCGTTCGGCCCCTCCAGCCCTCCCGCAGCCGGTGGCATCGGCCGCATGTACCCCGGAGGCACGTTCGACAGATCGATCGTGTTCCCTCGCCTCGTCACGCCCAGGCCGCCGTTTCCCCGGAAGCCTCCGCCTCCGCGGCCATATCCGCCCGACGGAACCCATCCCCAACCGAAATCCGGCCAGTAATTCCAGCTTCCGCAACGGAACGGCGTCCATCCCCACGCATACCCCGAACTCCACACATAGCCCGGCCCCGGATACCAGACCCAGCTCCCATACCCGTACGGATCGAATCCAGTCAGCCTCGCATCGTAGGGCTGCCACACCGGCCCCTGCCCCGCGTCAAACCACGTTCCGTTCGCATCCAGATCCGACCACCCATATCCCTGGTCGCCCGCGTACCGGTCCCGCGCAGAGGTCCTCGCCGCCAGGGCGTTCGCCGCCCCCTGCTCCCTCTCCTCGTTCCAGTCATCCCACGAGTTGTGTTCGATCTGCTGCGTCAAAAAGTACCGCCCACCCGCCTCACTATCGCCGCGCAGCGACTCTCCTCTCCCCACGTCCACCCGAAATCCCGCATCCGCCTGCGCCCCAACCCGCTCCACGCGCGCCGTTCCGTCGAACACCGCCACCGTCGCCGGCGGCTGATCGAGCTCGATCCGGACCGTCGCGTTCGCCACCGGCCTTACAAAGTCTCTCCCCGCCTCGATCCGGTACGCATACTTCGAGGTCGCCCGAAGCTCGGCGTAGATCAACCCATTTGCCAGCACCATCTCCGTGCCGTACCGCCCGTCCGAACTCGCCCTCATCCGCGACAGGAGGACAGAGCTCCTCGGCGTCAGCCGTATCAGGCTTCCGTCCTCAAACTCCACCTCCGCCTCGCCGTCCTCGCCCGTCTCCATGCGAGCGCCCTCAAGGAGCGGCATGTTCATCTGCGCCGAAGTACCCGTCGGGTAATCCACATTGAGAACCGAAACGTCCCCGCGAAAGTACGCCAGTCGCGCCGCCCGGAACGGCCCCTCGTCAAACGCCAACACAGCCCCCGGCTGGAGGCCCAGCAGCAACGTCAACAGCCCTGCGAACCCAATAACTCCAAACCTAACCCGTCGCTTACCCTTCGTGACCTGCCGCATCGCTTGGACCCGCGCATCTCCGCCGCTGGTCCCGCCGTCTCCTCCAGCAGAAAACCCGCTCGCCTACCGGCCGTCCGCTGCCCGGTCCAGAAGCTTGGCTGAACGTAATCGTACGCGCTGCATCATCTCCGTGTCACTCGCCAGCTCCCGCAACAGCGGCGCGATCGTACCCAGCTCCAGCGCCCGTCCAGACTCGCTCGCCTGCGCCAGCAGATCCAGCTCCGCATCCAGCCCCAGACGGTCGTACCTGCGCTTGAACTCTAGCTTCCGTCCCTCGTCGAGCGTGGTCGCAATCCCCAGAAACAGGTCCGTCAGCATCGAGATGTCTCTCTTCTCCGTGTAGTTATAGGTGCACGAACCTTTCCCGTCCGTCCCCTCGTAACTCAAGGTCTTCGTTCCCGTATCCGCGATGTTCTTGGCCTTCGACGCGCACGCAATCCCGAAGTACCGCTCCGCCCGCGCCGCCTTGAATATCTTTGCCGTAGTCGCCGCCGAGATCGTGATGTCGCGCTTCACGTGCGAGCTGGAGCCAGCCGCTCCCGTCTGCCCCTCACCCATTTGCGGCCCCGGCAATGCCGGAGCCGCCTCCTCAGCCTCATACCGCCCCGTCCCGTCCTCTCGAACCAGCACCTGGAATCGCGGCACGGCCAACCCTGGTCGTTCAAACTGGTACGTCACCGTCGCTGTCCCACCCTTCGCCGCACTCGCCGGCGCAGCTTCACTAGGTACGGCAGCCCGCTCCTGCCCACCCGCCAGCCCAGTCGATAGACCCGCTGTCAGACACAGCAGAACCGCACGGCACACCGCCCTCAAACTCCTCATCAGCGGCTGCCACCCTGCACTCTCAAAACATTCAGCGTCTGCGCCGTATGGATGTGGCAGATCGCCACCGCCAGAGCGTCCGCCGCATCCGCCGACTCCGGCTCCCGATCAAGCTCCAGCAGCCGCGTCACCATAAACTGCACCTGCTCCTTCCCCGCTAGCCCATACCCCACAACGCTGCTCTTGATCAACAGAGGAGCATACTCCGCCACAGATAGCCCGCAGCTCGCCGCCGCCAGCATCGCCACACCTCGCACCTGCCCCAATTTCAGCGCCGACTTTGCATTCGCCGAGAAAAAAACCTCCTCGATCGCAACCACCTCCGGACCATGTAGCGTCATCAAGGCAGTTAACTCCGCATACACCTGCAGCAGCCGCAGCGGCGTCTTCTCCTTCTTGTTCAAACGGATCGTTCCCGCCCCGACATGAACCAGTCGCGGCATCTGCGCCTCGGCGTCCACCTCAACCACGCCGTACCCGGTGAACTCCGTCCCGCAGTCGACTCCAAACACCCGCATGCGCGAAGTCTACCGTATCCCCACCAGCAAAACCTCCACGATTCACCAGCGGTTCACCACAGCAACACCACACAAATCACCGCGAAATTCCCTCCATCGGAGAGCTCGCCGTCGCATACAGCCGCCTGGGCATCCGCCCCGCCAGGTACGCCTGCCGCCCCGCCAGCACCCCATGCCCCATCGCCTCGGCCATCAGAACCGGATCCCGCGCACCCGCGATCGCTGTATTCAAAAGCACCGCGTCGAACCCCATCTCCATCGCAATTGCCGCATCGGATGCCGTCCCCAGACCCGCGTCCACGATCAGCGGAACCTCCGTAATCAGCCCCCGCAGCATGCGCAGGCTATGCAGATTCGCCAGCCCGGCACCCGTTCCAATCGGTGCTCCCAGCGGCATCACCGCCGCTGCCCCAGCGTCAACCAGTCTCTTAGCAAACACAATGTCTTCAGAGGTATAGGGCAAAACAGTAAAGCCTTCCTTTACGAGTACCCGGGTCGCTTCCACCGTCGCCTGTATATCCGGATACAGCGTCGCCTGATCCCCGATCACCTCGATCTTCACCCAGTCGGACAGCCCCACCTCCCGGCCCAGACGAGCTGCTCGAATCGCCTCCTCCGCCGTATAGCAACCGGCCGTGTTCGGCAGCAGAAAGTACCGCGCTGGATCAATGAAATCCAGCAGCGACTCACTCGTCCGATCAAGGTTCACCCGCCTGACCGCGACCGTGACCATCTCCGCGCCCGAGGCCTCGATCGCATCACGAGTCTCCGCCCCATCCCTGTACTTGCCCGTTCCCACAATCAACCGCGACTGAAACGCCTTACCCGCGATAACCAGAGGATTCATCGCCAACCTCACCCGTTAACCTTAGCCCAAACGCAAACGGCTCACGCTCTGAAGAGAGCTGCGAGCCGTTTGGCGGTGATCTGTTGAGATTGACTTGAGGGCATCCTCTCTTTGGATGGGCCTCGGTGGAGAAGCTGCTGTTTTGAACCACCAGGTCTAGAGCAAAATGCCCTAAGCCTCAGTCACCTCACGTACGTTGATGCAACATTTACAGTCTGATTTCATAGGCTGGACCATCCTCCTTTCCCGTGTAAGGTAACAGTACTACTCGTCCCCGTCAAAAATCAAGTCGACCGGAATCAACCGTTTTCGCCACACCGAAATGCTTCCGACCCGCTGAAACTCGCCTCTATCACCAGCTAACCTTCATAAGCTTTCGCCGACTTTGATCCATCCGAACGCATGATCTTCCGCTCACATCTCACGTGTAAACTCTAGCTCGTCCCAATGCCCCTTTCGCTCCCACGTATTCTCCGCGTCTGCCTCGCTGCAGCGTCGCTGGCCTCTGCCCCTGCGCGATCACAGCAGCCCGATACCCCCCCGCCTCTGAACGCCTCCCCGCTGAAGGACGCGCCCGCCGTCTCCTCCGCCGCCCCCACTATCTTCCACCACCCCCCCGACTCCCGATACCTCGTCTCCGGCCAGGCAAACATGATCTTTCAGGCCCACGCCCCGTTCCACTCGCCATACGAGGGCATCAACTCCACCGTCAGCCGCGGGGAGTACAAACCGTCGCTCCTCGGAACCCTTTACCTCGGCGCTCAGATCCGCAAAGCCCCGCGCACGGGCACCGACCTCATCCTCGACGTCGAATCTTCCGGCGGCCGCGGAATCTCACAGGCTCTCGGTTTGGCCGGCTTCACCAACCTCGACGTCGTCCGCAATCCCAACCTCGGCTCCAAACCCTATGTCGCCCGGGTCCAGCTTCATCAGACGATCGGCCTGACCAGTAAGCTCGTCGAGGTCGACCGAACCCAATTCTCGCTCTCTACTCAAGCCCCCGAGCGTCGTCTGGAGTTCCACATCGGACGGATGAGCCTGCCCGACTTCCTCGATCTCAACAGCAGCGGCTCCGACAGCCATCTCCAGTTCATGAACTGGACCTCCGACAACAACGGCGCTTGGGACTACGCCGCAGACACCCGGGGCTACACCTACGCCGCCGTAGCGGAATACATCGATCGCGCCTGGTCCGCGCGCTACGCCGTCGCCCTCATGCCTAAAGTCGCCAACGGTGTCAATCTCGATTGGAATCTTCGCCGCGCCAGCGGGCAAAACTTCGAACTCGAACTCCGCCAACCGCTCCTCGGCCGCCTTCTTTCCGCTGATCGCAAGGGCACCGTCCGCCTCCTCGGCTACGTCAATCACGCCAACATGGGTGTCTACCGCACCGCCAATCGCAATTTCCTCCTCGGCATCACACCTTCGCCGATCATCACCGCGCACCCGCTCCAGACATCCGTAAAGTATGGCGTCGGCCTCAACTTCGAGCAGGAGCTAGCCTCCGACCTCCACGCCTTCGGCCGCTTCGGTTGGAATGAGGGCCAGCACGAGTCCTTCGCCTACACCGAAGTCGACCAGACCTTCGAACTTGGCGGCGACCTCGCCGGCCATCGTTGGTCCCGTCCAAACGACAAGCTCGGCGTCACCTTCGTCTCGAATGCCATCAAGCACGACCATCAGGACTACCTCGCACTCGGCGGTCTCGGCTTCCTCATCGGAGACGGCCGCCTCCAATACGCCCGCGAGGACATGGTCGAGAGCTACTACACCCTCCACACCTGGCGAGGCCTCTACTACGCCCTGGACGCCCAGTTCATCGAGCACCCCGGCTACAACCAGGACCGCGGCCCCATCCTCGTCGAATCCGTCCGCATGCACATCGACTTCTAAGACTCACGGAAGTGGCCTTCTTCCTTGCCGTCCTCGCTCAGAAAGCAACGCTCTCTTGCTTCTCATTCAGCACGCAGCGAAGATTCCCTGCATTCGCCTCTGCCGTGACGTACTTTTGAGCCTTTGCTGCTGTTTTGAATCGTCATCCTGAGCGCAGCGAACGGACCCGCTTCTCTACCCAATCCGATCAAATCGCCACAACCGCGCCCACCTATAATCTGCTCATGCTGTCGCCGTTAGCCTTTGAACTCCCAGCCCTCCTCCTGGGCCTGCTCTTCGGCAGCTTCCTCAACGTCCTCATCTCCCGCCTCCCCCGCCGCGAGAGCATCGTCACCCCCCGATCCCACTGCCCCCACTGCTCCACCCCCATCCGCTGGTACGACAACATCCCCCTTCTCAGCTGGATCACCCTCCGCGCCCGCTGCCGCAGATGTAAACAGCCCATCTCTTGGCGCTACCCCGCCGTCGAACTCGCAGCCGGACTCTGGTTCTTTCTCATTGCAGCGCTAGCCGCGTCCCAGGGCAGCCGCTGGCGCAATCTCTCTGCGCCAGGCCTCGGCTCCCCGGACATCCCTCTCCTCATCTCGGCCATCTCCCTCGCCATCCTCGGCCTCCTTCTCATCGCCCTCATCGTCATCGACTGGCAGCACCAGCTCCTCCCCGACGCCCTCACCTTCCCCGGCATCCTCCTCTCCTTCCTCCTCACCTCCGCCCAGGCCATCTTCGTCGGCCCGCAAGGGGACATCCACCTCCACCGCCGTAACCCCCTCACCAGCCCCGGGGCCGTCATCGACCGCGGAAACCTCCTCCTCACCGGCCCCGAGGCCGTCCTCGGCCAATGGCTGCTCTCCGTCCTCGCCGCCGCCGCCGTGCTGCTTATCATCCGAGCCGCCTACAAGCTCCTCCGCCACCGCGATGGCATGGGCCTCGGCGATGTAAAACTCCTCGCCCTGATCGCCGCGTTCCTCGGCTTCTGGCCCGCCATGCTCGCCCTCTTTCTTGGCGTTCTTCTCGCCACCCTCTACGCGGTCAACCTCCTCGCCCGCCGCCGCGCCGACGCTCTCACCCGCCTCCCCTTCGGCAGCTTTCTCGGAGCCGGCGGCCTCCTCAGCGCCCTCGTCGGCCCGCAGATCATCGCCTGGTACAAAACCCTCCTCTGATCCTTCATCCGGCGCAGCCATAACTCCCTCCCACGTAGGGGTCTGGCCTGTCGCTTCTTGACACTTGCCAGGGGCGCTCATAATCTCGAAACTGGCGATGCAAACGTACCCATACATCTGGAACTACTTGCCCCTGGTGCTGCAGGTCCTGGTCGCCCTCGGCGTCGCGGGCGGCATGGTGGGTGCCTCTTTCCTCATCGGAAAACATAAGAACTCCCGCACCAAAGCCGGCGCGTACGAGTGCGGCATGGACCCCATCGGCGACGCCCGCGGACGCTTCTCCGTCCGCTTCTACATGGTCGCCATGCTCTTCATCCTCTTCGATGTCGAGGCCGTCTTCATGCTCCCCTGGGCGGTCATCTTCCGCCGCCTTCCCGCCATCACCGGCTCTCGCCTCTTCGGCTTCTGGGAGATGCTCGTCTACCTGGGTTTTGTCGCCGTCGGCCTCTTCTATGTCTGGAAGAAGGGCATCCTCGATTGGTCCAGCGACAGGGGAGACCTCTAGCCATGTACGATCCCGCCACCGCCCTCCACGGCCTAGAAAAGGTCCGCGAAGCTCACCCGGAGAACCCCGCCCTCAGCGCCCTCGCCAACCTCGCCATCGACGCCAGATTCGATCGCAACGAACTCACCATCACCGTCGCTCGCGAGACCATCATCCCCGCCTGCCAGGCTATCCAGCAGGCCGGCTATAACTTCTTCGAAGATGTCACCGCCGTCGACTGGTACCCGTCTGAACCGCGGATCCAGATCACCTATCACATCCTCTCTCACAGCCTCAAATCCCGCGTCCGTCTAGTCGTCTTCCTGAACGGCGACGACCTCGCCATCGAATCCATCATCCCCGTGTGGCCCTCCGCCAACTTCTACGAGCGAGAGGTCTTCGATCTCTTTGGCGTTCACTTCGGCGGACACCCCAAGCTCACCCGCATCATGATGCCGCTCGATTGGGAAGGGCACCCCCTGCGCAAGGACTACCCCGTCGAAGGCTATCGGTAGCGCGCACCAGACGACTCGCAGCATAAAGGCAGGTACCTCCGATGTCTCCCACCTCCGCACCCCCAGAGATCGACAACCTGCTCATTCCCGACGTTGAAGATGTCGTAGCCGACTCCGCCCGCCACGACGAGAAGAGTGGTTCCGAAGGCGACCAGACCATGGTCCTCAATATGGGCCCGCAGCATCCCTCGACCCATGGCGTCCTCCGCCTGGTGCTCGAGATCGACGGCGAGACCGTAGTCTCCTGCGCGCCCGACATCGGCTACCTCCACACCGGCATCGAGAAGACCTGCGAAGCCAAGTTCTACCAGCAGGTCGTCCCCCTCACCGACCGCGTCGACTACCTCAGTCCGATGACCAACAACCTCTGCTACTGTCTCGCCGTAGAGAAGCTGCTCGAGCTCGAGATCCCGCCACGTGCGCAGTGGATGCGCGTCCTTCTCAACGAACTCACCCGCATCTCCTCGCACCTCGTCTGGCTCGGCACCCACGCGCTCGACGTCGGCGCCCTCACCATGTTTCTCTACTGCTGGCGCGAGCGCGAAGACATCTCCCGCATCTACGAGAACGTCTCCGGCCAGCGCATGATGAGCTCCTACTTCCGCATCGGCGGCCTCGCCCTCGAAGCCCCGCTCGACTTCTTCACCCAGGTCCAGAACTTCGTCACAAAGATGCCCTCCCGCATCGACCAGTACGAAAACATGCTGACCGGCAATCCCATCTGGATGGGCCGCCTCAAAGACGTCGGCCACCTCTCCGCCTCCGACGCCATCGCGCTCGGCGTCACCGGCCCGCCCCTCCGCGCCTCGGGCGTCGACTGGGACCTCCGCCGCGACATGCCCTACTCCAGCTACGAAAAGTTCCAGTTCAAGGTACCGGTCTCTGATCGTGGCGACGTCTGGGCGCGCTACACCGTACGCATGGAGGAGATGCGCGAGTCACTCACGATCTGCCAGCAGGCCCTCGACGGCATGCCGGAAGGCCGCATCGTCGCCGACGCCCCCAAGATCATCCTCCCCGATCGCGAGCAGATGAAGACTCAGATGGAGTCGCTCATCGTCCACTTCAAGCTCGTCACCGAAGGCTTCGCCGTACCCGCCGGAGAAGTCTTCCAGGCCGTCGAAAGTCCCCGCGGCGAGATGGGCTACTACGTTGTCTCGGACGGCACCGCCAAGCCCTACCGCGTCCACATGCGCAACCCCAGCTTCGCCACTCTCCAGGCCCTCGAAACCATGTGCAAAGGCCGCCTCCTCGCCGACGTCGTCGCCGTCATCGGCTCCATCGACATCGTCCTCGGAGAGATCGACCGGTAGAAAACGCCGCACCGTCACGCTTGGGGATCATCTAGCCGTTCTTTCCATTTTACGAGAAGCAGGTCAAGCTCTGGCGCCATCTCACGTAGTGCGTCGACTCCGAGGGACCAGAAATAGGCGATAACCGCAGCTATCGTCGCACAGCCCGCTTCGATCTGACTTGCGCCAAAATGCTCTGCGGCTCTCATTACCATCACTGCGATGAACACCCAAGCTGCAAGTGTGAAATAGCTTTTGAGATTGTTCCAGAACGTCTTCGTCATCGCGGAAGATTAGCAGCAGGATAACTTTGAGAGAACAGAACTATCCCTCCACACCGAACTCTGGACCTCCTTACCTTCCCTGTTCTACTTCTGCACCGGAAGCGTGGCTCGACCGAAACGGATGCCGGCCGCCTCTCCGTTGTCATCCTGAGCAAAGCGAAGGACCCGCTTCTCTGCCCATCCCCTCCGCACCCGAGACAACCTCCTGACCCCTCAACTCCACACCGAACTCTGGACCTCCTGGGCCTCCCTCCTCCGCTCCTACACCGGAGCCCACGGCCTCAACTTCACCCACCACGCCGTCGTCGAAGTCGGCCCCGACGAAATCATCCTCCGCGTCGACACCCGCTGGCTCCGCTTCACCCATACCGCCGTCTCCGACAGCAACAATAACCTCACCAACTTCTCGCTCCAGGAAAATGGAACCGTTACACTAGGCGAAAGCAACGAGGAGATGGACCTCGTCGCCGAACGCCTCGCGCGCGAGATGATGAGCAGGCAGTAGCTCACGACAGGTGAAGGAGAAGGACAGGATGAACAATACTCAGCTCTACCTGAGCATCGGTGTACCGACGCTGACGGTGATCCTCGCATGGCTATCCAATCGCTCCGACATCAACCGGCTGAGCGATAAAGTCGACCGCATGGGCGAGGTCCTCAACGGCAAGATCGAGAACCAGGGAAGCTCGCTTCGAGCCGAGTTGACAGCCATCCGAAGCGATCATCACAAAGATAATATGGCGCTTATGGGCTACATGGTCCCCCTCCATGAGCGCATGGCGAAGCTGGAACCCAGGAATTAACATGAGCACAGTCGCCAACACGATCTTCTCCCCCGAACTCGCCGCCCGCTTCGACCACCTCGTCACCATCTACCCGCTCAAGCGCTCCGCCCTCGTCCCCATGCTGCTCTACGCGCAGGATGAGATCGGTTACATCTCCGACGCCGTCGTCCATGAGATCGCGGCGCGCATCGGCATCTTCGAGCTCGACGTCCGCAACGTCCTCTCCTACTACTCCATGCTGCGCACGGAACCCGCCGGCAAGTACAACGTTCAGGTCTGCACCAACATCTCCTGCATGCTGCGCGGCGGCTATGAGATCCTCGACCACTGCAAAGCCACCCTTGGCATCGGCCACAAGCAGGTCACCAAAGACGGCCTCTTCTCGCTTGAAGAGGTTGAGTGCATCGGCGCCTGCAGCTGGGCCCCCGCCATCCAGGTCAACTACGACTTCCACGACGACCTCACGACGATCAAGGTCGACGACATCTTGGCCCAATACCGCGCCGGCCAGGGTACCGACACCAAGTAATCGCGGACCGGAGTCGCAGGTACCAGAAGAGCCCGCTATTTCCTGGCGGGCTCTTCTGCGTCCGTGCTCTACTGGTCGCGCCTCCCCTCCGGGCCCCGTCACTGTGTCTCTCATCCCCTTCGAGGTTGTCTTACGATGCGTTCGCCCCTCCTTAGTTTTGCTCTCTGCTGTGCCCTCTCTCTCGCCCTTGCCCCGGTGTCAGCCTTCGCTCAGTCCCAAAAGCACGACTCCGGCGACAAGGACCTGGCCGAGTTGCAGCATTACACGCTCACGATGGCCAAGGTCAACGCCTTCCTTGAAGTCTTCGGCGACCTCAAGGCTCTCGCCAAGGCACACCCCGAACTCAAGGACTCGCTCGCAGGGGATGGCAACGACAGTCTCTCCGCGTCGGAGCACCGCATCGCCTCGCAGCCCCAGGTCGTCGCCGTGCTCCTGAAGCACAGCTTCACCCCGCGCGAGTTCGTGGTCTTCGGCCTGGCACTCTTCCAGTCGGCCTTCGCCGAAGCCACCGCCAGGCAGAACGGAATCGATCCCGGAAAGGCCGCCGCCGAGGCCCACGTCAATCCTGCGAATATGACCTTTGTGGCGCAGCACAAGACCGAACTCGAAGCAGTCATGGCCAAGATGAAGGAGGCCTCGGACAAGGACAGCAGCGACAACTAGGGGCCGACGCCTCTCGACGCCCTTCGTCCGCCGCCACGCGATGTGCTGATCTATTGGCGGCCCGCGTGATCCACACACTCCGTGTTCATCGCGTCGCAGTGCCTCTGTTCGCGCACAACGGAACCCGGAGACACCCGCGATCGCTTTTGTATACTGGCCAGAGATGAGGCCACCGCAATGCCAAGCTTAGTCTCCCACCCGGATGAGGTAAAGGTCCTCTCCCGCCGCTTCGGCCAGGGTGCCGCCTCCATCGACAAGTACATCGAACTCGACGGCTACAAGGCCGTCCAGCAAGCCCTCGAACAGGGTCCCGAGATGTCCAACTGGATCATCAACACCATGAAAGCCTCTGGCCTGCGCGGCCGCGGCGGCGCCGGCTTCCCCACCGGCATGAAGTGGTCGTTTGTCCCCAAGACCTCCGACAAGCCCAAATACGTCCTCGTCAACGGCGATGAGTCCGAGCCCGGCACCTGTAAAGATCACGTCATCTTCCTCCACGATCCCCACGCCGTCATCGAAGGCACCATGATTGCGGGCCTTGCAATCGGAGCGAAAATGGGCTTCATCTACCTCCGCGGCGAATACCGGTACCTCCTCAACATCGTTGAGAAGGCCGTCGCCGACGCCTACGCGAAAGGCTTCCTCGGCAAGAACATCTTCGGCCGTGAGGGCGTCGACTTCAACATCATCACCCAGACCGGCGCCGGCGCCTACGAGGTCGGCGAAGAGTCCGCCCTTATGGAGTCGCTCGAAGGCAAGCGCGGCATCCCCCGTATCAAGCCCCCCTTCCCCGCCGTCGTCGGCCTCTACGGTGGACCCACCGTCATCAACAACGCCGAGACCATCGCCGCCGCCCCCCATATCCTGCTCATGGGCGGCGAGGCCTACGCCAAGCTCGGCTCCGAGCGCAACGGCGGCACCCGCCTCTTCGGCATCTCAGGCCACGTCGAACGCCCCGGCGTCTACGAGCTCCCCATGGGCTACTCCCTCCGCAAGGCCATCTACGAGGTAGCCGGCGGCATCAAGGATGGCAAGCAGCTCAAGGCCGTCGTCCCCGGCGGCTCTTCCTGCCCCGTCCTCACCGCCGACGAGATCGACGTCGGCCTCGACTTCGACCAGATGGCCAAGGCCGGCACCATGCTCGGGTCAGGCGGCATCGTGGTCCTCGACGAGACCGTCTCCATCGTCGAGTTCGCCCTTCGCGTCATCAAGTTCTACCAGCACGAGTCCTGCGGATGGTGCATCCCCTGCCGCGAAGGCACCGACTGGATCAAAAAAACCCTCACCCGCGTCTACGAGGGCGGCGGCAACAGAAAAGACATCGACAACGTCCAGTACGTAGCCGACAACATGATGGGACGCACCTTCTGCCCCCTCGGCGACGCCGCCGCCATGCCCACCCTAGCCTTCGTCAAAAAGTTCCGCAAAGAGTTCGAAGACTACATCGACGGCCACCGCGCCGGCACACCACTGATCACCGAGCAGGAGCTCGTCGGAGCCGGTCATTGATGAAGAAAAGAGAACCTACACCCGCTCAGCACGAGTTAGCGGACTATCTGCTCTCATTGGCTCCCGGATGTCTGGTGAAACACACTGGTGATATCCCGGAGATTCCTAAGGAATACATCACGCTTGATCAAGGTACGGGACGCAATAAGAATGCGGTTAGCATCCTCCACACACGAGCGAGCACAAGCTTCATGGTGCCAGACTGGACTTTGGAAAGTCAGGTACAAGCGCTGGGCCTCCAGAGCGAAAGAGTCGAAAACGCTAAAGTAGGAAGAAGGCTTAACTTTCCGGGGTTGAGCAAGAGGACGATCGAGGAGCACCGAGCTCACTCATTATTTAAAAAAGCACTCAGCGGCGCCAAATCTGAAGCCATCAATCGGCAACGTGGAAGGAAGCGCCAAGGGTCTGTTCAGTCTAGTGAGGGAAATATACTCGTCGGACCCGCAGCCGGAGGCCTGAACTGAGACCTAACGAACTCATCCGCATCCTGAAAGCAAATGGTTGGTATGAGGCAAAGCAGACTGGCAGCCACATTCACTTCAGGCATCCAGTCAAAACAAATACCATCATCGTCCCCTATCACGCGAGCAAGGAGCTCGGTGTCGGCTTAGCGAATAAACTGTTGAAGGAGGCAGGACTGCGATGAAACGCACGTACTTGGTAGTCTTCGAAAAGGGCAACGACAGTTGGAGCTCATTTGCTCCAGACGTTCCCGGCACAGGCGGCCTCGGCGATACGTTCGAAGACGCCCGCCAGAGCCTTCGCGAAGGCGTCGGCTACATGCTCGAGGACTGTATCGAGCGCGGCATCCCGCTACCTGAAGCCAAGTCCACCAGCGTTGATTTTTCGGAGTTTGACCCGAACCCGGAGCAGAGTCACTACGAAATCGAATGGCTCACCGTAGACATCCCGGAAACTCCATCACAGACCGGACACCGTGCCACACAGGCCGCCTAAGGAAGTCGCCTAATGCCAGACGTAACCTTTACCGTAGACGGCAACAAGATCACCGCACCCGCCGGAACCCTGCTCATCGAAGCCTGCAAGTCCGCCGGCATCGAGATCCCCGCCTTCTGCTACTACCCCGGACTCTCCCTCCAGGCCGCCTGCCGCATGTGCGTCGTTCGCATCGAGAAGATGCCCAAGCTCCAGACCGCCTGCACCACCCCCGTCGCCGAGGGCATGGTCGTCGCTACCGAGACCCCTGAGATCGCCCAAGCCCGCAAGGCCACCCTCCAGCTCCTGCTCGGCAACCATCCCCTCGACTGCCCCGTCTGCGACGCCGGCGGCGAGTGCGAACTCCAGGACATGACCTTCAAATACGGTGCCGCCGACAGCTTCTACGCCGAGCCCAAGAATCACCGCGAAGAGCAGAAGTGGTCCCCCGTTGTCTACTTCGACCGGCCTCGATGCATCCTGTGTTACCGGTGCGTAAGGATGTGCGGCGAAGGCATGGACGTCTTCGCGCTCGGCATCCAGAACCGCGGCGCCGCCTCCGTCATCGCCCCCAACATTCCCGCATCCGAGTCCCCCGACGCCCTCGCCCACGTCGACTGCGAGCAGTGCGGCATGTGCATCGACGCCTGCCCCGTAGGCGCCCTCACCTCTGGCGCCTACCGCTATAAAACGCGCCCGTGGGAGATGAACCACGTCGCCACTATCTGCACCCACTGCGGCGACGGCTGCAAGACCACCCTCGGCGTCCGCTCGACCATAAATGGCTCGGAGATCGTACGCGGCGATAATCGCGATAAGTCCGGCATCAACGGCGATTTCCTCTGTAACAAGGGCCGTTACGCATTCGACTTCGCCAACAACGAAGACCGCATCACCACGCCGCTCGTCCGCCAGCCCGATGGCACCCACAAGCCCGTCTCCTGGGAGATTGCCCTTGACCTCGTGGGCAGCAAGTTTCGTGATTTGCGCGACACCCGCGGCGGCAACTCGATCGGCGTCATCGGCTCCAACCGCATCACCAACGAGGAGGCCTACCTCCTCCAGAAGTTCGCCCGCACCGTCCTCGGCACCAACAACATCGACCACCACCGCACCGCCGACTACGCCACCTTTACCGCCACGCTCGCGGGCCGCGGCGCGCTCGCCGCCTCCCAGCGCGACATCCAGACCGCGCCCGCAATCATGCTCCTCGGCGGCGATCCTTCCAACCAGAACCCCCTCACCGCCTGGAATCTCCGCACGGACGTCCGCCTGAACGGCGCTCGCCTCTACATCGCAAACCATGAAGAGATCAAGCTCCGCCGCCGCGCAAAGGCCTTCCTCCAAATCGCCCCCTTCGGCTACGGCGCCCTCGCCAGCTTCCTCGCCGGTGACGACTCCGCCACCGAATCCCTCACTCATCCCGGCACCGGCGCCAACTCCCTCCACGATTTTCGCAGCGCCGTCCGCGCCGAAGAAAACCTCCTTGTACTTATCGGTTCCGAGCTCCGCGGCGGCGATCTCAAGCGCCTCCTCGACTTCGGCACCAACCTTCCCGGCCGCAAGTTCGCCCTGCTCTCGGACTACGTCAACTCCCGCGGCGCCGCCGATATGGGCCTCCTCCCTGACCTCCTACCCGGATACGTCCCAGTCAGCCAGCCGGGCTCACTGACCGAAGGCAACTCGCCGCACGATCCCGGCCCCGTTCCCGGCCTCGACCTGCTCCAGATCTTCGACGCCGCCGCCGCCGGCAACCTCTTTGCCCTCTACGTCGTCGGCGCCAACCCTGTCGCCCGGTTCGGCGTCGATCCCGCCTCGCTCAAGAACACCTTCGTCGTCGTTCAGGACATGTTCCTCACCGAGACCGCCGCCCTCGCCGACGTCATCCTCCCCGCCGCTAACCTCTACGAGAAGTCCGGCTCCGTTACCAACTCCTACGGCGATCTGCAGCGCGTCAACAAGGCCGGAGACCGCGCCGGCGTCCGCACCGACTTCGAGATGATCGTCCGCATCGCCGACAAAATGGGCGCGCACATGCCCTCGCTCGTCCCCTTCGGCAAAGGCCTCCGCGCCGACATGGGACAGACCCGCGGCGCACAGTCCGGCGAGGCCGACCGCCACGCCATCTGGCTCACCGCCAACAACCTCGAGCCGCGCCTCAGCCCCTTCGACCCGTCCGCCATCCTCGACGAGATCCAGCGCCTGGTCCCCGGCTACGCCGACCTCCTCCGTCTTCAACTCCTCTCCAACAACGACCAGCACCTCAGCCCCGCTCCAGGTACCGGCCTCGTCCAGATCCAGCCCGCCCGACGCGACCTCGTTCTCCCAGCCAACGACACCCTCTTCACCTCCGGAACCCTCGGCCGCTACTCCCCCATGCTCAATGACATCCAGAGCTTCCAAAGCCGCCAGGTCTCCGAACTTAAGCAGACCGCCGCCGACTGATACGATCCAGCTCCTAGCTGTTAGCCTCTAACCAAAGCCTAAGAGATGGACACAGACGAAGAGCTACATCTCGTAGCTAGGAGCCAGAAGCCACAACCGTGCCCCCCCAAACCCCATTCCTCACCTTCCTCCTCCTCTCGATCCTCAAGATCGTCGTCGTCCTCGTCATCACCCTCACCGCCGTCGCCTACACCGTTTTGCTCGAGCGCAAGGTCCTCGGCCGCATGCAGAACCGATGGGGCCCCTCCCGAACCGGCCCGTTCGGCCTCCTCCAGCCCCTCGCCGACGGCATCAAGCTCTTCCTTAAGGAAGACCTCACCCCCATCCTCGCCGAGCGCCCACTCTTCATTGCCGCCCCCATCATCGCGCTCTCCTGCGCCCTCATCTCCATCGCCGTCGTCCCCTTCGGCCCCATCTTCCAGGTTCGCGGAGTCGACCTCTTCGACATCTCCGACATCAACATCGGCCTGCTCGTCATCCTCGGCATCACCTCCATCGGCGTCTACGGCATCGCGCTCTCCGGCTGGTCCTCGAACAATAAATACGCTCTCCTCGGCAGCCTCCGCGCCACCTCGCAGATGATCTCCTACGAGCTCGCTCTGGGCCTGTCGCTGGTCGGTGTCGTCCTCCGCGCCGGATCCCTCCGCCTCCGGGACATCGTCGCCTCCCAATCCGCTCACGGAGCCCTCTCCTGGAACGTCTTCGGAGGCCTCCAGATCGTCGCCTTCTTCATCTATCTCCTGTCCGCCTACGCCGAAACCAATCGCGCCCCCTTCGACCTCCCCGAGGCCGAGTCCGAACTCACCGCCGGCTACCACACCGAGTACTCCTCCATGAAGTTCGCCATGTTCTTCATGGCCGAGTACGCCAACATGCTCACCGTCGCCTGCGTCGCCACCCTGCTCTTCTTCGGCGGCGCCTCCAGCCCCTTCGGCAATCTCATCCCCGCGTTCGGCCCCGCCCTCCTCCAGGCCGTCCTCCCCATCTTCTGGTTCGTCGCCAAGGTCTTCTTCTTCATCTTTCTCTACATCTGGATCCGCGCCACCGTCCCCCGCTTCCGCTACGACCAGCTCATGAGCTTCGGCTGGAAGTTCCTCCTCCCCATCGCCATGGCCAACATCGTCGTCACCTCCCTCATTCTCGCTTTGCGCGCCTGATCTCACCTGTCATGAAGGCTGACCACAGCAAGAAAGGTATGCATGAAGATCGGCATCACGTGCTATCCGACCTACGGCGGCAGTGGCGTCGTCGCGACCGAGCTAGGCATTGAGCTCGCCGCCCGCGGGCACGATATCCACTTCATCACCTACTCCCAGCCCTTTCGACTCACTGGCCGCGAGGCCAACATCCATTTCCACGAGGTCGCCGTCTCGAATTACCCACTGTTCGAGCACCCGCCCTACGATCTCGCCCTCGCCACCCGCATGGCCGAAGTCGCCGAGTTCTACTCGCTCGATCTCCTCCACGTTCACTACGCCATTCCCCACTCCGTCAGCGCCTATCTCGCCCAGAAGATGGTCGGGACCGGAACGCTCTCCACTCGAGGTCGCCACCTCCCCTTCATCACAACCCTCCATGGCACCGACATCACTCTCGTCGGTCTCGATCGCTCCTACCTGCCCATCACCCGCTTCGGCATCGAGCAGTCCGACGGCGTCACCGCGATCTCCAGCTACCTCCGCGACCGCACCCGCGAGGCCTTCAACGTCACCTCCGAGATCGAGGTCATCCGCAACTTCGTGAACTGCGACGTCTACCTGCGCAACCCCGATCTGGTCGCCTCCATGCGCCCCCGCTTCGCCCGTCCCGCGACATCCACCCATCCAGCCGAACGTCTCCTCGTTCATCTTTCGAACTTCCGCCCCGTCAAGCGCGTCCCCGATGTGGTCGAGATATTCGCCCGCGTCGCCAAAGCCATGCCCGCCCGCCTCATGCTCATCGGCGACGGCCCCGAGCGCTCCATCGCCGAGCACCTCGCCGCCAAACACGGCATTCAGGACCGCATCCATTTCCTCGGCAAGCAGGACAACGTCAACGAACTCCTTCCGCTCGCCGATCTCATGCTCATGCCAAGCGAGATGGAGTCCTTCGGCCTTGCTGCACTCGAGGCCATGGCCTGCGGCGTTCCCACCATCGCCACCCGCGTCGGCGGAGTTCCCGAACTCGTCGACGACGGAGAGAATGGCCTCCTGTTCAACGTAGGCGACGTCGACGCCATGAGCTCCGCCGCGATCAGTCTTCTACAGGATCCACCACGTCTCGCAAGGATGGCCGGGGCCGCACGCAAAACCGCCCAGGATCACTTCTGCGCCTCCCGCATCATCCCGCTTTATGAGGCTTACTACGACCGCGTCGTCGCCCGCGCCGCCTCCACTCCCGCATAGCCCGCCGGGCTTCCGCTCGACGCACTCGACCATGACTCCGCGCCTGTCTCAAGAATCGGCATAAGCAGCCTCACCTGCGTCCCCCGTCCCGGTCGGCTGTTAACCTCGACCGATGCAAGATCGCCGTAGAGTACCTTCAAACGCTCTCGCACATTGCGCATTCCAATACCCGTCCCGGACCTCGCCAGACTCCCCGCGGGAGCAGCCGTATCCCCGTTCCGTGACCTCTCCGCGGCTCTATCGGAAGCCATGTCGGGCGCCATTCCCACCCCGTCGTCCTCCACCTCAAGCAGCAACTGCCCTTCGCGCGTCACGCGGCTGCGCAGCGTCACCGTCCCTCCGCTGATGCGTGGCTCAAGCCCGTGCTTGAGACTGTTCTCGATCAGCGGCTGCAGCAGCATGCTCGGCACCACAATATCCAGCGTCTCCTCCGCGATCTGCTTCACCACCCGCAGCTTCTCGCCAAACCGCACCACCTCGATGGCCAGGTAGTCATCCGTAAACTCGAGCTCCTCGCGAAACGGCACAAACGCATCTCTGTCCTTCAGCAACACTCGAAGAATGCTGGCCAGCTTGCCGATCATCTCCCGGGCCAGCTCCGGCTTCGATCGAATCAGAGACGTAATCGAGTTCAACGTATTAAACAGAAAATGAGGGTTGATCTGACGCTGTAGCGCATCCAGCCTCGCCTCAAGTAGCAGCCATCCCTGCTCCTCCAGCTTCCGCTCAATGCGAATTGCATTCCAGATCTTCAACGGGATCCCGACCACCACAGGCGCGGAGGCACAGATCGCAAGCTCAATCAGCCACCGGTCCGAGTGCAGCTCGAACAGCCGCCTCGGATAAATCCGAGCCAGCGAACTGGATGCAAACTGCATCCCCGAAATCAACAGCAGCAAAAGAATCTGCCGGTCCAGATGCGGCCGTCGCAGATTCCGCGTCACCCAACGATAGATACTCAGATCGATCATCGGCGAGAACGACCACACATCTTCCACGTTCGCGAACCGCCCAAACATACTCGCCAGCCCCGCCACCATCAGATTCACCGGCAGCGCCCAATACTCCTGGTGCCGAAGCGCCGGAATTGCCAGCACCGTTCCTCCCGCCATCGCCGCCAGAGGCCCCATCAGAACGCCCAGCAGAATCGTCGTCTCAAACGACAGATCGGCCGCGAGAAAGTTCGGCACCGACACCCGGATCCACACGCCCAGCGTCATCGGTATGCAGATCATTGCCAGCAGACCAACCGTCTCCCGAGGCGTTCGGTGCGCCTTGAGCAGCAGATCCTTAAACGTCTTAGACCGCGCCAGCGAACTCGAAAATGCCGCCGCCACGCCCAGCTTCACCAGCAGCGTTATCAAGATCAGCTTCGGATCGGGCTGTGTCACACCCATACTCTACGCTTCCAGCTCGCGCCGGTATGCACTTGTGGCTGCGCCCCTCCATCGAAGCCGCATCGTTCTACCCGGCATCGAATCATATAATCCAGCCATGCCCTTCACCAGCGTCACCAAAGTCGCGGATGCCGACTTCCCCACCCGGTGGGGACACTTTCGCATCCTCGGCTTCGAAGGCGTGGTCGACAAGCCCCAGCCCTGCAATCAGGCCATCCCCGCACCTACCCGCCGCGTCGAGTCCGCCGTCGCACTTGTCATGGGCGACATCCACTCCGCTCCACCCATCGTCCGCATTCACTCCCAGTGCCTCACCGGTGACGTCTTCCACTCGCTCCGTTGTGACTGCCGGCAGCAACTCGAACTCGCCCTCTCCACCATCGCCGCGACCCGAGCCGGCATTCTCCTCTATGAGCAGCAGGAGGGCCGCGGCATCGGTCTTATGGCCAAACTCCGCGCCTACGAACTCCAGGATCAGGGCCGCGACACCATCGAAGCCAATCTCGAACTCGGCTACAAAGCAGACTGCCGCGTCTTTGAACTCCCCGCCGAAATTCTCAAGCAGCTTCAGGTTCCCGCCGTCCGCCTCATGACCAACAACCCCGAAAAGGTCGAAGCCCTCGAACAGGCCGGCATCCGCGTCGTCGAACGCATCTCCGCCATCGTCCCCGAGTCTATCCACAACTCGCACTACCTCGAAACCAAACGCGAAAAGATGGGCCACCTCGTCGGCTAGTTCGGCTCCGCTGCAGGTCACCAAACCCAATGGCAGCCCATCGCTCAACAAAACACACACCCGCTGCTCGCATCGGCACCGCTGGATGGACGATACCTCGCGCCCATGCCCACCAGCTTCCGCTCCCGGGTTCTCACCTGGAACGTTTCGCCCAGGTCTTCTCCTGCGCCGAAATCAACTCCAGCTTCCATCGCCCGCACCGCGACTCTACTTGGCAGAGGTGGGCCGCCAGCGTGCCCGACCACTTCCGCTTTTCCGTCAAGGCCCCCCGATCCATCACCCACGACGCCGCGCTCTCCCTATCCGCCGCATCCGTTACAGACCTCGCCACCTTTCTCGAACAGGCGCGCCACCTCGGCTCGAAGCTCGGTCCGGTCCTCTTCCAGCTTCCTCCAAAACAAGCCTTCGACCCGGTGCGCGCGACCGCCTTCTTCCTTCATCTGCGTAGCCTCCATACTGGTGCAATCGTTCTGGAACCCCGTCACCCCACTTGGTTCACCACGCCTGCGGAAACGGTTCTCCTTCGCCACAACATCGCTCGGGTAGCAGCGGACCCAGCCCCCGTCCCCGAAGCCGCTCGGCCAGGAGGAGCTCAAACGCTCTTCTACTATCGCCTTCACGGCGCGCCCCGCGTCTACTACTCGCCCTATACGCAGGATCAACTGCAATCCCTCTCAGCAGAGATTCGCCGGAATATGGCCAGCGCCGAGACCTGGGTCATCTTTGATAACACCGCCTCCGGGGCAGCCCTCGGCAATGCGCTCGATCTCAGCTGCCTCCTCGCATCCCCGCCAACACCTTCGCCGTAGTCACCGCCTGCCCCACATGCCTCTGCGTATGCTCCGCGCAGTGCACCAGCAGCCCGCCCACCGTGGTCGGCAGCATCTTCCGCCCCACTCCGCGAACCTCCTCATAACTCCCCGCCGGGATCGCCAGCACCCGCCTCCGCGCCTCCTCCAGCCCAGATCGAAACTCCGCAAACAGCTCCGCTCCGGTCGGCGAATCTCCCATCTCCCCCGCCAGCGCCGCAAGCTGCCCGGCCGACAACTCACGCCCCTCCGCATACGTCAGCAGACGATCCAGCGACCTCGCAATGTGCCTCATCTGGTAAGCGACCGACGCCACTCCAAACGGCCGTTCCTGCATCTCGGCACCACTCAGCCCCTCACACCAGCGCGACACATCCTCCTCCGCCAGCTCCAGCGCATGCAGCACCTGCCGCCTCACCGCATCCACCTCCGTCAACGTCCCCCGAAGCCAGGGCTCCGGCCGCTTCTCTTCCGCCGCAGCAGCTTCCATCACAAACCCTTCCTCGCCCGGAACTCCCGCACCACATCCCCAGCATCCCGATGCTCCGCATCCACCGCCTCGTTCATCGCCCGCATCTCCTCCGCCGACACCTTCCCCGCCAGCCGGTCCATCGCCACCTGCATCTCCGGATGCGCCCGCAGCGACTCTTCCCGCACCAGCGGCACCGCCTCGTACGGCGGAAAGTAGTGCCGGTCATCCGCCAGCACCGCAAACCCCAGCGCCTGGATTGGCCCATCCGTCGAGTTCCCCGCGACTATATCTACCTGCCGCGCCGACAGCGACCGATACAGCAGCCCCAGATCCATCACCCGCGGAGCACCCGCAAACCGCAGCCCATACGCCGCCTCCATCCCCCGCAGCCCGTCCGGCCTCTCCTCAAACTCATACCCCACGCCCAGCCTCCACCCAGTCGCATGCGGCACCGCATCGCTCAGAGTCCGCAACCCCAGCCTGTTGGCGTCGTCTCCCCGCACCACCATCGCAAACGTATCCTCAAACCCCAGCGGAGCCTCCACACGAATTTGATACCGTTTCGCGTACAAATTTCGAATCGTCGCCAGCACCCGCCCCGCGTCTCGATCAACCGGCTGCTTCAGAATCGCCGTCAACGCCGTCCCGGTGTACTCCACATACGCATCAATCCGCCCACCCACCAGCGCCTGCTGACAGATATAACTCCCCGCCAGGTAGAACCGCCGCTCCACCCGCCGGTGCCCGACCGCTTCAATCTCCTGCGCCAGCAACTCCCCCGCAATCACCTGCTCCGTGAAATTCTTCGCGCCAACGGTAATCCGCGACGACCGCGGCGGCGCACACGCTGACAACATCAGGACTGAGGCGATCAGAACATGGGACGCCTGACCTCCCGTCTTCCCTGCTCCCCATCGCCTCACCGCTCCCGCACCGCAAACCGCCGCTCCAGCAGGCCCAGCCCCGCGTCCGCCGCCAGCGCCAGCAGAGCCGCCGGGATCGCCCCCGCCAGCACCAGCCCATTATCGACCGAAGCCACCCCCCGAAAGATCAGTTCTCCCAACCCGCCCGCTCCAATCGCCGCCGCAATCGTCGCCACACCCACACATGTCACCGTCGCCGTCCGTAGCCCCGCCAGAATCACACTCGCCGCCAGCGGCAGCTCCACCTTCCAAAGCCGCTGCGACCCCGTCATCCCCAGCGCGTTCGCCACATCCGTCAACGCCGGATCCACGCTCCCGATCCCCGCATACGTATTCCGCAGAATCGGCAGCAGAGCATATCCCGTCAGCGCCAGAATCGCCAGCCGGGCCGCATTCGCTCCCAGCCACGGCACCGGCAGCAGCAGCCCGAACAGCGCCAGGCTCGGCACCACCTGCACCACATTCGCAAACGCAATCACCGGCTTCGCCAACCCCCGCCGCCGCGTCAGCAGAACCCCCATCGGCAAACCGATCGCGGCCGCCAGCAGCATCGCGCTCAGCGTCAACCACAAATGCTCAAACGTCAGCCGCGCAATCTCCCACCCATGCGCATGCAGGAACCCCGTCAAGCAGCACCGCCGGCACCATCGCCCACCACTCCTGACGTCCTGTTCGCCGCACTCTCACCAGCACCCGCCCGATGCACCGCCCGCACATACTCCTGAACCGCCGCCAGCTCACTTCTCATCACCTCGCTCGATGCGAGATCCGCCACCACCGACCCGTCCTCGAGAAATACCACTCTCTGCGCCAGATACAAAGCCTCGTCCAGATCATGGGTTACGATCAGCACCGTCTTCCGAACCCGCGCCAGCAGACCTCGCAGCATCGTCTGCATCTCCGCCCGCGTAATCGGGTCCAGCGCACCAAACGGCTCATCCATCAGAAGCACCTCAGGATCAGTCGCCAGAGCCCGCGCCAGCCCCACCCTCTGCCTCTGCCCACCAGAAAGCTGCCACGGATATCGCTCTCGAAACTCCTCCGGCCGAAGCCCCGCCAGTTCCAGCAGATCGTCAACTCTCGCCCTTCGATCCTTTCTCCCCTTCCCCGCAAGCTCGAGCGCCAGCCCCACATTTCGCTCGATCGTCATATGCGGAAACAGCCCCGTCTCCTGAATTACATACCCGATGCTCCGCCGCAACCCGACAACGTCGCCGTCCCCACTCCGCCGACCGGCCACCTCGACCGCGCCGGAGCTCGGCGTCACCAACGCATTTACCGTTCGCAGCAGCGTCGTCTTGCCCGACCCGCTCCTCCCCAGCAGCGCCGTCGTCGTACCCTGCGCCACCTCAAGCGATACCCCGCGTAGCAGCTCCCGCCCATCCGGCAGCCGGTACCGCACCTCCGAGAACACCACTCCGGAACCAGCCATGCGAATCACCGCCGAACTCTCTTTCAACGCAGCTCGGCCCGAACCCACCCGGCCCGCAATCCTCTACTCCCCGCCACCGTCAACCGTGGACGGCGCTCCGTCGTCGGAAGCAACAGCAGCCGCCTCCGCCCCCCCATGCCCCTTCACCCGAACCACCGTAATCTTCTCAAAACCTTCTTTGAACGTCGGCGGCCGCAGTCTCTCCGCCATCTTCTGCATCACCTCGTCTGTCACCACTCGGTCGCGCTTTGAGTTCCGCTCCATGCACACCGCCAGCGGAACGTCGAAGAACACCGCCTGCACCTCGTACCCAAAACTCTTCGCCATCTTGATCCACTGCCGTCGCTCATGCGGCGACAGGTTCGTTGCATCCACATAATTCCACGGCATCTTCGCAATCAGCCGCGCCCGCAGCAGGCTCCTCAGCGTAGAAAACACCAGCCCCTGATATCGCTGGTCCGTAATATCGTCGAACAGCAGCGTCCGCAGGAGGTCGCTCGACAGCGGCGTCACCCCGCGACGCTTGTACCAGGTCGTCTTTCCCGAGCCCGGCAACCCGATCGTCAGCACCACATACCCCTTCGGAGACTTGGCCGCGGTCAGCTCGGCGGGCGGTGTGCCCAGGCTGTCCGGCTGCACCTCCACCTCGATCTTCCGCTCAGGCAAAGCAGGCTCTTGCACCTCGCTGGGCGTCGCAGGCTCACGCGCCAAGGCAAGCTCTTCGCGCCTGGCAGCAGACGTCGTCCGCGCCTCCGGGGTTACAACGGCTACCCCTGTGCTCCCGGCCAGCGGCATCTCGCTCACCGGCATCGCATCCGACTCCGCAGCCCGCTCCGGCAAGGGGTCAGGATACGAAGGCCGCAGCGGCGCCATCTGGTTGGCAGGAAGCTCCTGCCCGATCTTGCCGGTAGACTCCGACTCATTTGGTCCACGTCTGGGACGTCGTCTCATCTTTTCGCTGATCCATTCGCGCAGGTCGCGCATCCCTCTCTTGTAACACCGCCCGAATACACCCGCAAACCGCCGCATTCGCCCAGCCAACAACCTCCGCAGCCCACACCGCTGCCAGGCGCACTAGGCCGCACATCCGCCCCCGTCGCTTTACAATCAAACCAAACCCACTCACGACAGGAGCAATTGCAAGCTATGGCAGTTAAGGTAGGTATCAACGGCTTCGGCCGCATCGGTCGCAACGTCTTCCGCACCGCCCTTGGAAACCCCGACATCGAGTTCGTCGCCGTCAACGATCTCACCACGCCCGCGACCCTCGCGCACCTCCTCAAATACGACTCCATCCTCGGCAACCTCAAGCAGGAGATCTCCGCCGACGCCGACTCCATCACCGTAGACGGCAAGAAGATCAAGGTCTTCGCCGAGCGCGATCCCGCCAAGCTGGACTGGGCCTCCGTCGGCGCTCAGATCGTCGTCGAATCGACCGGCTTCTTCACCGACGCCTCCAAAGCCAAGGCCCACCTCGGAAGCAGCGCCGGCGGCAGTGGATCTACCGTCAAGAAGGTCATCATCTCCGCCCCCGCCACCAACGAGGACCTCACCGTCGTCCTCGGCGTCAACGAGAACAGATACGACCCGTCGAAGCACAACGTCATCTCCAACGCCTCCTGCACCACCAACTGCCTCGCGCCCGTCGTCAAGGTCATCCACGAGGCGTTCACCATTCAGTCCGGCATCATGACCACCATCCACAGCTACACCAACGACCAGGTCATCCTCGACACCCCCCACAAGGACCTGCGCCGAGCCCGCGCCGCCGCTCTATCCATGATCCCCAGCTCGACCGGCGCCGCGAAAGCCCTCAAGCTCGTCATCCCCGAGATGGACGGCAAGCTCGACGGCTTCGCCATCCGCGTCCCCACCCCCAACGTCTCCGTCGTCGACCTTACCTTTGTCGCCGAAAAACCCATCTCCGTCGCCACCATCAACCAGGCCCTCAAGTCAGCCGCTGATGGCCCCCTCAAGCCCTTCCTCGGCTTCACCGAAGAAGAGCTCGTCTCCTCCGATTTCAAAGGCAACCCCCTCTCCTCCATCGTCGACTCCAAGCTCACCAAGGTCGTCGGCCAGACCGGCAAGGTCATCTCCTGGTACGACAACGAATGGGGCTACTCCAACCGCGTCACAGACCTCATCCTCTTCCTTGTGAGCAAGGGCCTCTAGTCGTCCCGAATACATCTTCCAGAAGGCCCAGTGTCCAGCCTCTGGGCACTGGGCCAACTTCGGATCGCCGATCAATCCTCCTCGACTCTCCGAAAAACAAGTCGCTGGATCACAAGTTCCCTTTCCAGACCACAAGGTCTTCATGTATTCCGACCGGCGAGACTTCGTGATTCGTGGCACGGCGTTGGCTCTCCTTGGATCGGTTCCGTGGTTTGCCGGGTCATGCAACCAGGCCGGGAAGACGCGCCCGGATCAGGCCCGCGAAGACCATGCGTTATCAGGCAAACTGAGCGCCGTCGCCACCGAAATCCTACGTCTGGCCTCGCGCGCTCCCAGCGGGCACAACACCCAGCCGTGGACCGTCCGTATCCTTGGGAACGAACATTGGATCCTCGGAGTCGAGCAGACTCGGCGTCTTCCCGCAGTTGACCCCAACTCCAGAGAGACCCTGCTCTCGATTGGGGCCTTTCTCGAAAACCTCATCATGGCCGCGGCTCACTTCGGCTTTTACGTCCAGTACGAGCTTCTCGCCCACACCTTCGCCGAAGCCGACATCATCGATCTACAATTTCGCCCGTCGCGACCTTCTCCGCAGCCGCTCCATCAGATCACACTGCGAAGAACCGTTCGCAGCGGCCTTCTTGCAAGCGAAATCAAGTCAGCAGATCTCCGATCGATTCATGACAGCGGGGAAGGCGTTCTATACCTTCCAAGAGGTTCGGCGGGAGCGAAGTATCTCGCCGAAGGCACCTTGAAAGCGAACCGCCAGCAAGCCTTTCGCGATCCCGCAGAGAGGGAACTGGCAGACTGGATCCGCTGGTCCCGAGCAGATGCCGCGAAATACAGAAACGGCCTCACCCCCGCCAGCATGGAGATTGAGGGACTCGCCGGTTGGTACGTCAGCCACTTCTACAATCGGGCCGCAGTCCTGTCCAAATCCTTCCGGGAGAAGACCATCAGACAGGTCAGAGATCGGGTCGGAGAAGGTGGGGGTTGGCTTGTCCTCTCCAACTCTGGAAGCACGATCGCAACTCTGATTGAGACCGGAAGAAAGTTCGAGCGCATGTGGCTGCGACTCCGCGACCGCAACATCGCCATACACCCGATGACCCAAATGCTAGAGGAGTCACCCTGGAGTCAGCAGGTAGCCAGGAACTTGGGGATCGACGGCACCGCGCAGTTCATCCTCCGCATCGGCTATCTAACCTCCTACCCCAATCCCGCCAGCCTGCGAATGCCACCTGTTGCTGCAAAGTTCGTTTGTCCAACGTTCTGCAAAGTAGAAATGTCCGTAGCAGTCGTGCGGTGGGAATGTGTGAAATCACGTACTTGTGATTTCCAAGGACTGTGGGAAGAGTGGGACAGTT
>JAABVA010000707.1_pt1 | contig 40181 bp, 40 predicted proteins | sample 5560331 | NCBI WGS metagenome assembly JAABVA01 (sample SAMN12812661, study PRJNA571458) | rock metagenome | isolation source: Antarctica rocks | place: Antarctica: Victoria Land, Mt New Zealand sud | collected 2016-01-07 | reverse complement strand
GGCCGATAACGCGCCGTTCGGAAACTAACCGGATCTAATGCCCATAGCTCGTCCTTGGCCTTCGGAGGTGAGTGTGTGTTAGTCGCCGCAACCTGTCTCTTTCTAGAACTCCATAAATTCCCCAGAACGGTGCGGCAACACTAAGTCTAGTGTTCCATTTGACGAGGAGTGGCGACCTCGGGCCATGCCTAGCTCGACGACTCCGAAGCAAGCAAAGAGCAATGTTGCAATCGGGATGACCCAGACCAACCACCAAGCTACCATCAGGTGATGAGCGCTCCCCGAACCGAACCGCTGAGGTTTACTGATGTCAAGTGAACAGCAGGACCCGAGGACATATTTTGCGGCCGAGAGGACTTTCCTAGCTTGGATCCGGACCGGCCTCGGACTGATGGGCGTGGGATTCGCAGTGGCCCGGTTCGGCCTATTTCTGCGTGAAATGCGAGCCACTCAATTGCATGTCGCTCTGCATGGCCCCGGTATCTCCGTGTACTCCGGTGTCGCTCTGGTGGCGCTCGGCGTTGCCGTCAACGTGAGTGCGGTGACGCACCACATCCGTACGGTCCAAGAGCTTCGCGGAGGTACATGGGTCCCTGGGAGAATCTCGGGCGTGGCGGTTACGCTTGCTTTGCTGCTGGCGCTCATCGGCGTTGGAATGGGGATCTACCTCCTGATCGTCAGCTGAGTTGTTCTTGCAAACATGTAGAGGCTTGCGAACAGCGGTCAGATGGACCTCTTGGGCTCATCTAAAGACCTTCCGGAGAAGACTGCGCAGTGCTTCCTTCCGCCACGGTCATAACAGGGCAAGACGCAGCAACAATGATTGGGAACACTCCCGAAGTGCGGTTTTGCATGCCGAGATGAGCGCTTCTTCTAAGTCCCAGCACAAGCAGATCAGACTTGCGCTCCTCTAGATGCAGAAGAATCTGTTCGGCTGGATTCCCAGCGCACACGAACGTATGCGGATGTGCCACCTGCTTCGCACCGTTTGGAAGGTATGACTCCGCAGCCTTATGAAAATGCTCTTGAATTACCTGAATCTGCTCGGGATGACCGACCTGCCGGGATTGGAGAACATTGAGCACGTCCAACTCAGCCCCGAATGCTTCTGCGAGTGCAACAGCTGCCGGTGCAGCGTGAGCGGCCTCCGGGGAACAGTCCGTAGCATAGAGGATCCGCTCGATGTTAAGAGCGCCGGCCTGCAGGATATCGACCTTAGGCCCGATGGTGAGAGCGGCGCCACTCGAGTTACGTAGAATGCCTTCCGCAGTCGAACCAAGAACAAACCGATCTATGGAACCGCCACCATGTGTTCCAAGGACGAGCAGCGAAGGATGGCGGCGCAGCGCAAGCTCCGGGATGGCCGTACGCGGATCACCGGGGATCAGGACAGCTTCCGTCTTACCCTGGCCTGCATCCAGAGCTTCTGCCATTATGGCGAGATCGTGGTTGAGGTCACGTCTCTGCATACTCGATTTCGATGTCAGAACCTCTGCTTCTCGGGCCGCCTGAACCATCGTGAAAGCGTGTGCTACGACGAGCTGTGTCCCGAAATGCTTGGATACCGCGGACGCGTAAAGCCCAGCATTGTGGGACGCAGGGGAGAAGTCGGTGGCGAACACAATCGTATCGAGCCGGATGGTTGAGCTGGCGCCAAAAACGGGCATTATCGTCCCCCTTGAACGAGGCTGTAGACAAGAATCAGGAGCACTGCCGAGCTGATACCGACGTACAAGCGGTCGCGCTGCCGGGCGAACCCTACGATGCGATCAAAGAGTGAAATACCTAGCCCCTCTTCGAGCATTTTGATTTGCGACGTGACTGCGGGCTGAGAGAGGTGGAGCTCTTCGGCGGCTTTGCTGAAGTTGAGGCATTCCGCAAGGGTCCGAAACACGCGTAGTTTGAAGATCTCAATCATGGCTGAACGCCAGATTGGAAGTTGATCGCCGAGATCGCGAAGTTGTACTGCGACCGGGCATCAGCATTTCCGATTGCCGCCTGGGTCTGTTGCAGCTGGGCCTGACTCAGTTCAACAATGGAGCTTAGCCCGAGATCGTATCGAGTTTGGGCCAGATCGAGAGCAGTGTTTGCCTGTTTGAGCAATTCCGCCGTTACTGTGACTCGCTGAAGTGCGGTGTTTGCACTTAGCCAGGCGGTCCGGACGTCGCGAACCACCTGATCGCGAAGAAGGCGGATTTGCTCTGTCGCCGCTTGGGCTTGGAGCGAGGCCTCCTCGGCCTGAGCAGAGAACCGAAAACCGTTGAATATCGGTATGCTCACATTTGCCCCGACCGCTCCATACCAGCTGCTGTTGAAGTAGGTGGAAGATCCGGCAGACGTCCCACCTACGACCCCGAGAGCACTGATGGTGGGTAGTTTCTGATCCCGTTGAGCCTTACTGAACCTTTGGGCAGCCTGCTCGCTGAACCGCAAGGATTGCAGGTCGGGGCGGTTCTGAATAGCTTGCGCAACGAGCGCTTCGGAACTCGGTGCCAACGCGGGCAGCGTGCCGGCATTATCTACCAGGTCGAAGTTCATCTGCTGATCGAATCCAAGCACGGCGCCTAAACCAGCCTTTGCTGCATCGAGGTTATTCTGAGCGTCCAACATCAAAAGCTTGGCCTGGGACAGGTTCACTTCCGCAAAACTCAGATCGAGCTCAGAGCGGAGCTTGGCCGCGGCGAGTGCGTTTACCTGATCGGTCAGGGTCTGCCTTGCCGAAACGGTCTGCTGTGCAACTTTGAGCAACTCCTGAGCTTCCACGACCTGATAGAAGATCTGGTCAGTGGCGAGCACGATATCTTCCTTGCTGGCCTCCGCATCTGCCAGCCGTGCCTTCTCCTGAAGCTTCGCCGCTCCTACCAGATTGTTTGTGCGTCCGAAGTCAGTGATCAGCTGGCTCAGTTGCACCCCCCCACCCGCGTGATTGAGCAGTCGTGAAGCGGTCAGAGAACCACTCGAAATCCTGCTCGCCTCCTCCGCGGCAACTCCAGTCAGATTCCCATTCAGGTTAGGCAGTTCATCTGCACGCCGTTCCCGGACTACCTCGTGCTGCACCTTCGCAATGAGTTGACCGATGTGGATCCGAGGATTGTTCGTAAGAGCCAGCTTCTCGGCGTCCATACGGGTAAGCCGAAGCGGAGCCCCGGAGGGGGAGGATGACCCGGCAGTGCCAAGGCTGCCCGGTGCGGACCGAGGCAGAGGAGACGTACTGCCAGGCGCGTTCGGCAGCGATGGCGTAGGCGCCTGACCGAGCAGGTCCGAGGCGGCGACGAAGCAGATTGCAAGCAGGCCAGCTCGTAGGTTGCTATGCGATGTCATGTTCAGGCCCCCCTCGCCGTTGCTGTAAGTTCGTCCTTACGATGAATCAACAGGTAAGCGGCCGGCACCAGAAACAAGGTCACGACCACCGAGACGGAAAGACCTCCGAGAATGGCTCGGGCGAGAGGCGCGTATTGTTCACTGCCTGCCTCCAAAGCAAGTGCCATTGGAATGAGCCCAAGGATTGTGGCAAGGCTGGTCATCAGGATGGGGCGAAGGCGTACCCTGCAGGACTCGATCAGGGCCTCCTTTACACCTCGCCCTTCGTTTCGGAGTGTGCCTGTGAACTCTACGATGAGGATGCTGTTGGACACAGCGATACCGGTGGTCATGACGATTCCCATCAGGCTCATTACGTTGAGTGTGGACCCGGTGAGAAGCAGGAAAGCTAACGCCCCCGCAAGGGCCGGAGGAATCGCAAGCAGAATCACAAACGGGTTAGAAAAAGACGCGAACTGCGCCATGAGAACGAGGTAAACGAGCACGATGGCCAGTACAAGACCGATCCCGAAGCTCGAGAAGGACTGCTCCATATCGCGAACGGAGCCGCGGACCTTCACTGTCACACCGTTTGTCCTTGGTATTTGACCCACGATGCGTTGAACCTGTTTGTTGATTTGGCTGAGATCTTCTGTGTTCGGCATGACGTAGATGTCAAACTCGCGTCGGAGTTGGTAATGGTCAACCTCAGTCGGTGTGTTGATCTGCCGAATGTCCGCGACCGACTGCAAGGGGGTGGTGTTTGCCCCTCCAGGCGAGCGCAGCGGGATCTGCCGGAAGTCGGTCAAAGTCTTGATCTGCGACTCCGGATATTGGACGGTAAGCATGTAGCTATTCCCGGACTTCGGATCAACCCAGAAGCTGGGGGAGATGACCGCGTCGGAAGTAAGGGCAGTAATCACGTTGTTGACTACATCTTTCGGAGTGATCCCCAAGAGGCCAGCCCGCTCGCGATTGATGTTCAGTTCGAGGCCGGGGTAATCGAGATCCTGAGGGATCAGAACGTCGCTCACTGAACTCAGCTTCCTAAGTTTCGCGGCGGTCTCCTGGGCTATCCGATACGCCTCCGGAAGATTGTTGCCGCCAATTTGTATGTCCACCGGTGCCGGTTTACCTTGGTTGACCACGGAATCGACCAGGCCGCCGGCCTGGAAGTACGTCGCAACATCCGGAAAATCCACAGCAAGCTTCGCACGTACCTTTTGCATGTAGGCGTAGCTACCGACCTTGTGTTCTCCTTTCAAGCTCACTTGGATGAAGGCGGTGTGCATTCCGGAGTTCGAGGTGTAGATGGCAGACAGATCAGGTGTAATCCCGATATTCGACACGATCATGTTCAGATCGTCTGGTGCGACCACCTCCCGAATATCCTGTTCCATCTTGGAGATGTAGTCGTCCGTGACTTCGATCCTCGTTCCAGCGGGTACTTTAACATTGACCACGAACTGACCAGGATCTGTTCGCGGGAAGAAGGCCTTCCCAATGAGCGGATAGGAGACAAAGCTGAGAAGTACCCCGAGGCTGATGAGGGTCACGACCATCCCAGCGTGTTCGAGTGACTCTGCGACCTTGGCTTCGTACCAAGATTCCAGCCTACGAAATACCAGGTTGAACTTGTCAACCACAACTCGGAAAACCCGGAACTTGGATTTCTTCTTAGCCGATGTGTCCAGGCTCAGGTCCGCCGCGCCCTCCGTATGATGAACATGACCGGGGTCAATGGTGATGAACTTCGCGCAGAAGAGCGGCACAACCGTCATCGCGACGACATAGGAAGCGAACAGGGCCAGAACCACCGCAAGCGCCAGCGCGGTGAAGAGGTACTTGCTCACGCCGACCAGCAGCAAAACGGGAAAGAAGACGATGCACGTACTGATGGTGGCCGCCAGAACAGCGAGCTGCACTTCCCTTCCACCTCTTTCCGCTGCTTCGACCGGCGACTCTCCCATCTCCATGTGGCGGAAGATGTTCTCAAGGACCACGACTGAGTTGTCGATTAGCCGGGACAGGGCGAGAGCCAGTCCGCCAAGCACCATCGTGTTGATCGAACTGCCGCCCAGGTTCAGCCCAAGGAAAGTCGCCAGCACTGAGATCGGGATCGAGATCAAAACGGCGAGGGTGGCCCGGACGTTGCCAAGGAACAGCAAAATCATCAACGCCGTCAGGCAGAGACCAATCGTGCCTTCATTGATGACGTTCTTCACCGCGATCTTGACGAAGATCGACTGGTCGAACACGACGTTGGTCTTCAGGACGGACGGGATATCGAGCAGGTTCTCGATTGCCTTCTTCACCCCGGCAACGATCGAGATAGTGTTCGAGTTACCACCCTGTTTGAGCACGGGAATGTACACGGAATGCTGACCGTCCACACGGACGATGTTGGTCTGAAGTTGCCCCGCATCTTTCGCCCGACCGATATCAGCAACCATGACCGATGCATTTCCCACGGTCTTCAAGGGAAGATCGTTGATCTGGTCGACGACCGGGACCTGGCTGTTCGCGTAGATGTTGTAGTCCTTCAGGCCGATCCGGACGTCGCCGGCGGGCAGAATCAGGTTGGACTTATTAAGCGAGTCCACCACGTCCATAACGCTCATCTGGTGAGCTTCGAGCTTCACCGGATCGACATAGACCATGATCTGCCGGTACCGGCCTCCGTATGGTTGAGGAACGGAAGCACCGGGCACATTCGCGACCTGATTGCGAACCGTGAACTGAGCCAAATCCTTGAGTTGGGTCTCGTTCAGCCCTCGACCCTTCAACGTGATCAGGCATACAGGGAGATTGGCCGCGTCGAACTTCAAAACAACCGGCGGAAGCGTCCCCGGGGGCAGGCGGCGCAGGTTTGCCATCGCCAGGTTCGAAATGTTGCTGACCGCCGCGTTTCCATCGACGCCCGGCTGAAAGAAGATCTTGATCAGACTCACGCCTGGAAGAGACCGTGACTCAATGTGGTCGATGCCGCTGCCCAGCGTGAAGAACCGCTCGTAGCTGTTGGTAATGTCCGATTCGATCTGCTGGGGTGGCATACCCGAATAGAAGGTTGCAACTACAACCACGGGGATGTTGACCTCCGGAAAAAGATCAACCGGCATTCCGGTCACGGTGGTGATCCCGACGACCAGAACAAAGAGGCACATCATGAGAACGAAAAACGGGTATTTGATCGCAAAGGAAGGCATTACTGATTTCCTCCCTCAGCCGGCATTGAAATGTCGCTCAGCCTCGGCTTAACCGTCTGGCCGGCGTCGTAATTTGCCTGGCCCGAGACAATAACGGACTGCCCTTCTGAAAGGCCGCTCAGAATCTCAATTCGGTTCGCTCCCTGGATGCCCAACGTGACCGGCACGACCTGAACTCTGTTGTCCTTGCCGACCACAAGCACATGCGCCTGACCGTCTCCTTTGAGCACCGCGCCTGCGGGCACACTCAACACCGCCTTATGCTGCTGAAGAACAACCGTCGTCTCTGCCGTCATGCCAGTGCTGAGGGCGAGATCTGGATTTGGAACGTCTACCTCCGCCAGCATCGTTCTCGTGGAGGTGGCCAACTCGCGGGTGAAGCGAACGATCTTCCCGGAGAAAGTCTTTCCGGTTGCCTGCAACTTCATCGTGACGTCGCCACCCACCTTGATGAAGGGCACATCCTCTTCAGGAACGGGCATCCGCAGGCGTAAAACGTCGCTTTGTGCGAGCTTGATTACCGGCATGGACTGCGTGTTCGAGGAGGTGCCTGCCTGGATGAGCGAGCCCAGGTCTGCGTACCGCATAGTGACAACACCGTTGAAAGGAGCGGTCACAACCGAGTAGCCTTGCATCGCCGCGATCCTTTGGTTGTCCGCCGTCGATACGCCGAGTTGCTGCTGGGAAGCATCGACCGAGGACTTGGCTACGTCAATCTTCGCCTGGGCATCCTGATCTCTGGCACGGGCATCATCGAGCTCCTGTTCGGCGATGAGTCCGGGCCGCTTCTTTGCCGCCTCCGCCAGTCGGGTATAGGCCGCGTGAACGGCTGCATGGTTGGCGTTGGCCAGTGACACCCCGCTCTGTGCTCGCGCGATTTCAGACTGGCTATGTCTGATTTCAGCCTGTGAACCGGCAACTTGTGCGTTCAGCTCGGGAACCTCGAGAGTGGCGACAACTTGCCCCTTTCTGACCCGATCTCCTATGTCGACGTTGATCCGGCGGATATAACCCGAGACCTTCGCGTGCAGATCGACCTCCTGGTAGGGCTGAAACTCACCTGCCACGGAGAGAGTGCTCGACAGATCGCCACGGGTAACAGGCGCTACAGAAGCTGTGGCGACCGCTGGGGCGGCATCCGGCTGCTGCGATTTGCAGCCGATGAAAACCACGCTTGGAAGCGCGAACAAGAGCGTGCCGGCGATAGAGATCGCTGGAGATCGCATAAACATGAAAACCACACCTTCGCTGGTTCAGTGAACTAGAAAGTCAGAGAAGCATGTCGAGAGCACGTCGGCCGATGATTGGCCGCCGCCTCGATCGAAATGTCAGTAGGTGGGGAAGAGAGAAGCGGGAGGGGGTCGGAATGAGAAGTAGCTGGAGCTAACGTGTCGATGAATGCGGACAGGAACGTCACCCCGTCGCCTGGCGCCGTTACCCGGTCTGCTGTGGAGCAGACCTAGACTAACGATCGTCATGAAGGTGAGAACGACAGGCAAAGACGTCTGTGCCTCAGGCAAGGACACCGCTGGAACCTGCGCAGCCATAGGCCTCTCCTTGGGAGAGAGAAGCTTGGCTTGCGCTACGGAGATGGTGTGGCCAGCAGGCGCGTCATAGAGCGAAAGTTTGTACTGCACACCCCAGCCGAAGATGGCGAACGCGAGAGTCACAATGCCGAGCGCAGTCACGATCGAGTTACAGCGAGCTGAAGGTATCAAGAACATAGAAGGTGTACACGTTCAGTGCGGAACGGCAACGAAAAGCACTGTTACTAGTATCGACTGGAATGTGAAATGGCGCAAAGCTTATCTTCTTATCGAAGATAACGGGACAAGCAAATGACGCGTGAAAGTGTTTATGAGTGCGGCGAACAGACTCGCAACTTACTGAGAGCCGCGGATTGCGGACGCGATGCGAATCGTACGTTTCAGGTTCATGAAGCTCCTTAGTCCGTAAGGACCATCTTGATTGCAAGCAGGACGAGAAGAGCTGCAAAGCCACGCCGCAGCATCAAGGGAGACAGATGCTGCGCCCAGGCGCCCCCAACCCATCCACCGACCGCAAATCCGGCGGCGATCAGCAGGGCCAGCTTGAGATCGACATGCCCTCCCTTGTAGTACGTCCAGAACGCAAAGACGCCAATCGGCAGAAGCAACGTGGCCAGAGATGTGCCCTGAGCCTTGATCTGCGTCATGCCGTAGAAGTAGACCAGGGCCGGTATGAGAAACGCACCGCCACCGATCCCGATTAATCCTGAGATGACCCCGATCACAAGGCCGAGCAGGAGGCCGCCGCCGGCCGCAAGGGGGCTCATGCCTCCTTGCTACTCGGGCGGTTCCAGGGCATACGGGCGAGGCCCGAAGCCATCATGCAGCTATCGCTTACCCCCGCGTACACCAGGCCCGCGCCAACCGCCGCTGTGCCAAGGAAGAAATAGCGTGATCTGAGAACACCGAGTGCCAGCGTTGCAAGAATCAGAGAGCCTGCAGCCGTTCTGACCTGTCGCTCCATGGCCCAGGGATGATGTGCTGCTACCTCTATGGGCTTACCCGCCTCGGTCCAGGCGTCCATGCCACCGGGCAGAAGGGACAGCATCGTAAATCCGTGAGCCGCGAGCTGTCTCCGGGCTTCCTCGGAGCGACGCCCACTCTTACATACGAGCGTAAGCGGCTCTCCCTTGTTCCACGTCTCGCTTGCCTCACGCACGGTCCCGAGAGGGACCAGCTTTGCGTCTTTGATGTTTCCTGCAGCGTATTCCGCGTATTCCCTTACGTCGATGATTGTGCCTACCATGATTTCCCCTATCTAAGCCGTTATCGCCATATGGTGATACTATCACCACATGGCCGCCGAGCACATGAGCGAAAAGATGATCGAGCTGGTGGCCAAGCGCTTCCGAATGCTTGGTGAGCCCTTCCGCCTTCGCCTCCTGCAGCATCTGCACACCGGAGAGAAGAGCGTGAACGAGTTGGTTGCGGCTTTGGATGGCAATCAGCCTAATGTCTCGAAACATCTCGCGCTCCTTTACGACTCGGGGCTGGTCGGCAAGCGGCGGGAGCGAACCTCCGTCATGTACGCGATCAGCGATCCGATGGTGTTCAAACTCTGCGACCTGGTTTGCCGGAACGAGGCCCAGAAGAGTAAGCGAGAGTTCGAGGAGCTGAGCGGGCAGAGGTCATGAAGATCGAGCGTTTCGAAATACCAGGACTGGCGCAATACTCGTACGTGATCTCATCGCAGGGCAAGGCAGCTGCCATCGATCCAATCCGCGACACAGACCGTTACACAACGTACCTCGCCCAGCAGGGGCTCACGCTGACGCACATCCTTGAGACGCACATCCACGCGGATTTCGCGACCGAATCGAAGGCGCTTGCAGACGAGACCGGGGCAGAACTGGCGCTGAGCGCCCATGACGAGGGTGAGCACTACCGCTACGCCATGCCACACCGGGCCTTGCGCAACGCGGACACCGTCTCGGTTGGAGCCCTGCGGCTCGAAGCTCTTCACACTCCCGGCCATACCCCGGAGCACCTGTGCTTCATCCTGTTTGACACCGAGCGGGGCGAGACAGAACCCATGGTGCTGTTCTCTGGTGACTTCCTGTTTGTCGGTTCTCTCGGCCGCCCCGATCTTCTCGGCGAAGAGGCCAAGCTGGGCCTTGCGCATCAACTGTTTAAGAGCCTCCACGAACGGCTTAATCGTCTTCCCGATAGTGTTCAGGTCTATCCCGGTCATGGAGCCGGATCACTCTGCGGGGCGGGCATGAGCGACCGTGCGGAATTCCACGCTCGGTTTTGAGCGCAGGACAGATCCTCTCTTCAACCTGGACGAGGAAAGCTTCGTCAAGGAGATCCTGCGTACCGTTCCGCCCATGCCAAGCTACTACCCTCGCATGAAGGAGCTGAACGCGAGAGGTGCTGCCGCAGCTGCTTCCGTGCCGGGGGTGAGGCCGTTCACGCCTGAGGAGCTGGATAACCTGAGGAAAGAGGACGACGTAACTATCCTCGACTTGCGTGGTCCTGAGGCTTTCGGAGGAGCCCACATTGCCGGAGCCATCAACATCGGCGCTGGCCAGAACCTATCCCTCTGGGCAGGTTGGCTACTTGATGCGGAGAGTTGCATCGTTGTGGTGAATGACAAGGGCGACGACGTGGAATCGCGGAAAGCGCTCGTGCGTGTCGGCCTTGACCATCTGGTTGGCTATCTGGCGGGAGGGATGCCTGCCTGGATTGACGCGGGATTGCCGTTCAGCCGCACCACTCAGCTTGCGACCGGCGAAGTCGACCAATGTTCAGAAGCGGCGTTCGTCTTAGACGTACGGAGCGATGAAGAGTGGAAGAGCGGCCACATCGAAGGAGCCCAGCACATCATGCTGGGTGACCTTCCCCGGAAGTTGAGCAACCTGCCGAAGGGCCGATCCATCATCACGGTTTGCGGAAGCGGGTACCGATCCAGCATCGCTGCTTCACTGCTTGAGCGAAGCGGCATCAGAGATGTAAGCAGCATGGATGGCGGCATGGCTGCCTGGGCACATCAGCGCAGGGTCACATCCGGTGGGTCTAGATGACTGAACTTCTACGATACGCTCCCGATCTTGACCGAACCTGCGCGCATACATGGTTCTGAAACGCTCTCCCCTTTAATCACGTTAGGCGACATCAGACATGAACACGCAAGCGCATTGGCAGCGAATCTACGGCACCAAATCTCCCGAAGAGACGAGCTGGTATGAGCCCCATCTCCTGAGCTCACTCGATTGGATAACAAGCACGACGAAGGATAAGGCAGCTTCGATCATCGATGTTGGCGGTGGGCAATCTACGCTGGTAGACGACCTGCTCGCGATTGGTCACCGCGCTCTCACCGTTTTGGACCTTGCGAGCGCCGCAATCGAAAAGTCGCAAGAACGCTTAGGGCCAGCAGCAGAATCGGTCGTTTGGCTGGTAGGAGACGTAACCACAGTCGCGCTCCCAGCCAGAACCTATGACGTTTGGCATGATCGAGCGGTCTTCCACTTTTTGATAGACCCCGAGCAGCGAGCCGCGTATGTACGTCAAGTTGCCTCAGCTCTTACGAGCGACGGGCAGGTTGTTATTGCCACCTTCGGACCTGAGGGTCCCCAGAAGTGCAGCGGGCTGCCCACCCGGCGCTACGATGAAAAGTTGTTGCAATACGAGTTTGGACCGAATTTCCGCTTGGTTCGGACCTCGATTGTGGAGCACCGCACTCCCATGGAGACCAGCCAGCAGTTTCTCTACTGCCATTTCAGCTTCGCTCCTACTCACAAAGGATCTACATCATGACTTCGCACTCTCACCGATTGGGGTTCGCCGCGAGTTTGCTCGGGATAATCGCCGCTCTTGGCGCAATCACCCATGCACAACAGTCCACCACAACTCCGCCGACTCAAACGAGGACAGAGATTTCCTCCCCTGCACTGCTGCAACCCGCAGAGCTAGTTCAGATGCTGCGTGGTTCGGAGAAGCCCTTGGTGCTGCAGGTCGGCTCGCACGTCCTCTATGCCGAGGCCCACATCCCGAACTCAGAGTATGTTGGAGCTGCCGGCACCAGTGCCGGAATCCGGGCACTACGTGAGCGAGTCTCCGGACTGAAGAAGGATCAGCCTCTCGTGGTGTACTGCGGATGCTGCCCCTGGGAACGCTGCCCCAACATCCGGCCCGCGTACGAGTTGCTGCAGCAACTGGGCTTCGCACGTGTGAAGGCGCTCTACTTGCCTCAGAACTTCGGAACGGATTGGGTGGACAAGGGGTATCCCGTTGCGAAAGGCCGCTGAGTTGGACTCCATTCACACGACCACCAGATCGAAAGCGGCATCGGTGATTCTGCTCCTGTTCGCCTCAGGTGTCGGAATCTACCGCGCCCCAGCGCAAGCGGCGTCTCGTTCCGCCGTTGCCCCTCATAAGGCCCCGCTGTTTTCACGAATGGATCTAACCCACCACAAGATCGCACTTGCCTCCTATCGGGGGAAAGTTGTGCTCCTCAACTTCTGGGCGACCTGGTGCGGTCCCTGCCTCCTCGAGATGCCCACCTTTGCCGAGTGGCAGAAGCAGAACGGCTCTGAGAAGTTGCAGGTCATCGGTGTATCAATGGATGATGCGGCCCCCGAGGTCATCGCAGCGGTTGCAAAGCTCAAGCTCGGCTACCCAGTGATCATGGGCGACGAACACTTGGGGGCTGCGTATGGCGGCGTCCTGGGGCTCCCGGTTACGTTTCTGATCGATCGGCACGGAAACATCCGAGCACGATTTCAGGGAGCCGCCGACCTTACAAGCATGAAGCGCGATTTACAGAAGCTGCTAAGTTCGCGGTGAACTGTGGTCGGCCCCTGGTGAGCAGCCCTTAGGCCGGTTGCACTTCATTGAAAAGAACGCCACCATCCTCACGAGAAATGCGTGGACGCAATACCTCTTCCAAGCAGAGGAAGCGGCGAGGAGTCACTCCTGCAAGGTAAGGGTTGTGAGCCCTATGAGATTGCCGTGCCAGGTTGAGCAACGCGCTTTGTAAGGAAAATGCCGTTCGCAGTGTCGTGTTTTTTCGTACACACTAAAAAGAGCCGTCAATCAGATGTAAAAAGGAAAAGCTAATGACGATGAATCCTACACGGAGGGAAGCACTCAAAGGGCTTGTCGCACTTTCCGTCCTTCCGCTTCACCGTTCGTTTGCATTGGCCTCCTCGCGAGACGGTGGACATGCCGCCATCACTGAATTCGATGATGGTTGGCTCTTCTTTCGGGGAGACGCCGCAGGTGCCCACGAGCCCGCATTCGACGCTTCGGCATGGCGCAAGGTGGACCTTCCTCACGACTGGTCGATAGAAGATCTTCCCACCCAATCCGCAACCAGCGGCCTCGATGCGATCTGGCAGGATTGCAATTGCCCCGAAACAGTGGGGCCATTCAGCAGGATGAGAAGTGCAGGAGAGGCTGCGACCGGTTGGGTAGTCGGTGGGATCGGATGGTATCGAAAGAGCTTTCCAGCACCGCCCATAGCCCAGAGAGGCCGCGTAGTTCTTCTCTTCGACGGCGTTTACCGTAACTCGGAAGTGTGGGTCAACGGAACGGAGGCGGGCAAACACCCTTACGGCTACACGGCGTTCTATTTCGATATCACCGATCTGCTGAAGCAGAAAGGCGACAACCTCCTGGCCGTTAAAGTCAGCAACTCAGGGAAAAACAGTCGCTGGTACTCCGGCTCCGGCATCGACCGCCATGTATCTCTGATAACGACCGGCGTTGTGAGCATCCCGGTCTGGGGAGTGCATGTCCAAACGTCCGATATCTCCGCTGCCGAGGCTACGATCAGCATCGGCGTACAGCTGGCCAACCATGCGCCAAATGCGGTAGCGGCAACGATCTCCTGCAAAGTGCTTGATGAACACGGGGATGTTGCGGCCGCGCTGAGGGCAGAGAAGCATCTTGAGGCGCAGGGCAAGGGCGAGGTTTTCCTAACGACCAAACTCTCTCAGCCACAACTTTGGTCTCCAAAGGCACCGAATCTCTACAAAGCCGAAGTCGAGGTCTCCTGTTCCGGTGCGATCGTAGCGCGAACTCTCACATCGTTCGGCGTTCGTGAAATCAAAGTCGACGCGGAGCATGGACTGCGCATCAACGGTGAGTCCTACAAGCTCAGAGGTGCATGCGTCCATCATGACAACGGCCCTCTTGGATCGGCGGCGATTGATCGGGCCGAAGAGCGGCGTGTTGAGTTGCTCAAAGCAAATGGCTACAACGCGATTCGGTGCAGCCATAACCCGCCCTCTTCGGTGTTCCTGGACGCGTGCGACCGCCTGGGAGTGATGGTCATCGACGAAGCGTTCGACATGTGGGAGGAGGCAAAGAATCCCGACGACTACCATCTTGATTTCAAAGATTGGTGGAAGAGCGATATCGATTCAATGGTGCTTCGTGACCGCAACCATCCCAGCGTCATCCTGTGGAGCATCGGGAACGAGGTCTCTGAGCGATCGGATCCAAATGGCGTCCGCATCGCCAAAGACTTATCTAGCCGGGTTCGCGAGCTCGATAGCAGCCGTCCGGTCACTATGGCGGTTCCCTTTTTCTTCGATGCAACCAAACCACGTCCCTGGAGCGACACCGATGCCGCCTACCAGTTTCTCGACGTCTGTGGCTACAACTACACCAAGGATCACTACGAATCTGATCACGAGCGGCATCCGTCAAGGGTCATGATGGGAACGGAGTCGTTCCCGGTTCAGGTCGCGGAAAACTGGGAGCTGGTGAATAAGCACAGCTACATCATCGGAGATTTCGTTTGGACCGGCATCGACTACATAGGGGAGTCGGGACTTGGGGCCGCAGTGCTCGCGCCTGAGAAAAACCCGTTTGGACCGCCTGCCCCGGCGGCCTCTGCAGTCGATGCGGCCGCAGCTGTCCAGATCTCTCTTCCGAAGAACAGCACCTTCGCCAAACCGGGCTTTCCCTGGTTCATCAGCTACTGTGGCGACATCGATCTGATCGGTAACAAGAAGGCCCCTAGCTATCTGCGTGATGTGGTGTGGGACCGCAGCCCGCTTGAAATGGCAGTTGTGCGGCCTTTGCCGCCGGACCGCAAAGAGCAGATTATGCTCTGGGGTTTCTACGACGAACTGCGCAGCTGGACCTGGCCGGGCAACGAAGGCGTCAGCGTTACGGTGCGGGTCTACAGCAAGGCAGAAAAGGTCAACCTGACACTCAATGGGAGACCGATCCAAGAGAGCAAGGCCGAGTTTCCGACGCCCTTCGTCACCGAGTTCATTCTGCCGTATGCTCCTGGCGAACTAAAGGCCTCCGCCATCGTGAATGGCAAGCTCGCAGAGCAGGTCCTTCGCACCACAGGGGATCCCAGCAGAATCGCCCTTGGTGCGGATCGATCGCAGATCCGCGCCAGTCGCAACGATCTCTCCTACGTCACGGCCGAGTTGCAGGATGATTCCGGCAACCCGATCGAAGATGGCGTCGCGGAGATCCACTTCTCAGTGAAGGGTCAAGGCGAACTGGCGGCGGTGGGAAGCGCCAACCCGCACGACATGGCCAGCTACCGCCAGCCTCATCGCAGAACGTTCCACGGCCGCTCTCTTGCCATTCTGCGGCCTACCGGTGGGAAAGGCACGATCACGCTCGAAGCGCGGGGAGACAACCTTCGTCCTGGCACAGTCACCATCGATATCAGCGACTAGGCGTACGGCACACCCACTAAGCTAGCTCGGGACGGATAGGTGCTGTCTGCGATAGCGACGACCCATCCGCCGCATCGCGCCAGTTACCCCGCTTCATTACTTGCCATCTTGGATCTATATGAAACGTGGAAACGGAGTCAGTTCCGAAGTACGTAACTACAAGCATGTCAGATGCGACACAGGTGGCCGGAACGCGAGCATTACGCCTGAGATCGCCGAGGTCGCAACGGGGTAGCGGACGACTAGCCGGCCGGTACTCGTCCATGTCAGGCTGTGAGCTCTAGGTTCTCCATTTCCAACCGTGCACGCTCGACCTCCGCGCCCACGAGAACCCCCAGCGTCGACAGAAGCCGCACTTCCTCCCCCGAGTGATGGTAAGAGAGTCGGTGCTGCAGATTAAGCACACCGATGACCCTATTCGCACACAGGATCGGCGTGCATAGCATTGCTTCGAAGTGGTCCTCTGGAAGGTCTTTGAATGCCTTGAAACGAGGGTCGTTTGAAGCATCGGAAGCAATTGCCACAGACTTCCGGTGCTTCGCGACCCACCCGGTCACACCCTCTCCGAACGGAACATCCAACTGATCGACCACGTCCGCGTGCGGATTCTTGGAGGCTCGCAGCACCAAGCGATCCCCTTCGAGCACGTAGACGAAGCACGAGTCACAGGGGATCACCGACGTGATGAATCCCACAATCCGGTCCAGTACGAGATGTAAGGAGTCCGACGCTGCAATACGGCTATCAATCTCATGCAGGAAGTCGATCTGCTCCAGCCCGTTGCGGAACCCAGCCATGGTCGGGGTCGAAGCCGCCACGCGCGCCACGGCTCCCGAGACGTCGTTTGCTCCGGGTTTGCCGGCGTGCGTGGATGGCGGACGCAGCCGCTTCTCTTCAAGCAGACGCCCGGCGTACTGCGCCGCCTCGTTGATCAAGAACCCCATCTTTGGACGTGATGGCTCGAAGTCCGGTTTGATCCCGTAGTGTTCCAGTTCCTCGGACGTAGTCGGCCCGATCGACAGCACCACGATGGAATTCAGGCCGTCTCGCAGCGCCTGTTCCGATCCCATTTGCTCCGCGACCTGGAACAGGTGAATGACCTGCACAGCGGTCATAAACAGGACCACATCGACAGTTTGATTCGCGATTCCTAGAACGCACTCGCGCAGCGGGCCGAGGTCGTCTGGTAGGGCCCACTGATAGACAGGAACTTTGGTCAACTCGGCACAACGTTGGCTCAGCTCCGCCAGGAGCTCCGGGTTCGAAGCCCCATACTCCTGCACGGCCACTCGCATTCCCTCGAGACTCTTTCCGAACTCCGCGTCGATGGCTCGGAGAAGCTCCCGCCATGTACTCGGCTCGTCCGAACTCACCGTTACCGGAATCTTCAACTCGCGCAGAGCGGCGCTCGGCTTGGCTCCGCGGTCAGCGATCTTCACGTTGCGCAGCGCGTCCAACACCGCCTCGCGCGGTTGCTGCAGCTGCGCAATTTCGAGAAAAGCCCGGACACCAACGCCGGTTGTAAACACGACCAGATCGAAGCGGCCATCGAGTAGCCCCGCGGCAAAATCGAGCGCAGCCTGGTTGGATGAGAGCGGGATCTCTCGCATCGCAGGCACGACAAAGGGTTCTCCCTTGTACGTGCGGATCAGCTTCTCGACCTCGCGCGCCCGGCGAGACTCAAGTGACAGAATTCGAAGTCCCTCGAAGTTCGCATGTGCCATGGTTTGCCTCCATCCACTCGCTTGGGCTCAGCCCCTCAGCCGGCCATCTGCTATCGAAAGAAGAGATCTGCCATCGCTCCTGAAGCATTTTCAGGAGAACCTTGCGATGTTCACTTCCAAGTTTCTCTGGGACTTGATGAACCTCATTTTACATGGCTCCCGGTCGGCAGCAGTCCTATCCCGTGCACCCCTTCTCTGGTTCATCCGTGGATGAACCCTACTTGCTGGGAGCGGTGCGCTGTGCCACACGGCGCTGATACACGAACTCGATGTAGCCGTAGTTTGCCGAGCGCTCGCCCGGGTAGATCGCGGCGATCACGGATTTGCCCCAAGCGTGCGCGTAATACCCCGTCAGCATCACCGAAGGGCTGTTTTCTTGGCTCCACGACTCGGCGCGGGCCAACAAACCCGCACGCACGTGTCAGAGCGCTCCCGCGCAGGCTGCGTTGGAGACGTCCTCGCCTGAATCCAGATCGCCTGGACCGACAGTTTGCGACACGTCAGGGTGTCGCGATGATGGGAGCGATGACGAAGATGTAGCACAGCCTTGCCATCGGCGCAAAAGTTTCTATACGGGTCAAATCACACGGATGCTGAAGTTCCCGCGTGCAACAGAGCAAAAGGGCGCTTGCGGCATAGGCCGACTCGAAGTAGTATCACCTCATTCTCAAGCAGAGGTCGTCGTCAGAAGACCCTCAGCCCGGAAGCCGGCCAGGTACCAAGCCGTACCTTAGCGCCGGCACCAATACACCCAAGCTCCGCGAAGAGCCCTGCATCCGCCGCATTTCTGTGGTGTTCGATACGAGCTCTCGCGTGCCAGCTTTACGTCCAGCCGCACTCCATCGGTCCTCCACAGCGTGCCATCGATACAGGACCTTCGATGCCCTGACCTTCCGTTCCCCGAACGGGCTTACTCGCTCACTGGCAGGATCGTCGCTCATGGAAAGCCCCAGCGCTGCACCGAACCCGGTCCTCTCCTCCGCGGAATTCACAGGCGGTCAGAAAATATCTCCGGGGCTTCTTTGCGGGGATAGCGCAGCGAGGCCTGACGCCTTTCGTCGCCCAGATTCCGGCGGGCCTCCTGACCAACGACCCCGCATCGAGCCTCGGCAACCTTGCCTCCTCACCCGCAGAGAAGACTGTCCAGGACACCCCGATCCTCGCTGATATCGCGGACCGTTCGGTTCAGGAGAGATCCGCCTCACCGTATGGCAAAACCTGCTCGTCCCCAATATCCCCACGCGCTCGTTGCCGCTCGCGCAGCAGGCTCTGCTCGATGCTGGCCTCCAGTTCACCGCTGGCGCCGTCCTTTCCGGAACCGTCGCCTGCACGGGGAATCGGGGTTGCCGCTTCGCTGCCTCCGATACCAAGACGCACGCTGTCGCGCTCGCCGGCCGTCTCGATCAGCTCTTTCCCCGCGATCTCCCCGACGGCACACCCAACCCGCTTGGCATCTCCATCCGGTCAATCTCCACGTCATCGCGCGCCTTTACCAATCGCCACTTTACGGACGCCGAGCTACCGCCTCCCTGCTCAACAGCCCAAAGTTCCGCGGCAACTATGTTGTTGAGGAGGTCAACTTCGGCGGTCTTCGTAGATATGGCAAGTTATAAAGCGTTCCTCAAGTCCGGACACCCACCCACCCTCCTGGCCGCGTTCCTGTACTTCGACTTCTCCTTCGCCGTCTGGGTCCTCAACGGAGCTATGCGGCCATTCATCTCGGAAGCTTTCCACCTCTCGCCCGCACAGATTGGCCTGATGGTCTCTCCGTGCCAACCCTCGCAGGCGCCTTCATGCGCTTCCCGCCGGGCGTTATCTCCCAGTACATCGGCCGCAAGAACGCCGCCATTGTGGAGATGTCCGCCATCATTGTTGCCCTGCTGTACGGGTTCTTCTTCGTGCACACCTACAACAACGTCCTGGCTATGGGCGTCCTCCTCCTCGGTATCGCCGGCGCCAGCTTCGGGGTTGCGCTTTCGCTCGGCTCCGGCTGGTTCCCCCGGGAGTACAAAGGGCTAGCGATGGGTATCGCCGGCGCGGGCAACAGCGGAACCGCTCTCGCGGCCCTCTTCGCTCCGCGCCTCGCTATGCATTTTGGCTGGCAGAACGTCTTTGGATTCGCTGCTGTAACCATGCTGCTTCCGCTCATCACCATGCTGGTCCTCGCCAAGGAGCCACCTGATATCGAGCACCAGACCCTCCGGGAGCACCTCTCCTGCCTTTTTGAGAGAGACGGCTGGTACTTCAACCTCATCTAGATCATCACCTTCGATGGCTTCCCCGGCCTCGCCACTTTCCTTCCGTCCTTCTTTTACGCGCAGTTCCACGTCACCAAGGTCCAGGCAGGGTCACTCACGGTTCTTGCCACCCTGACGGCTCGCTTACCCGCGTTCTCGGCGGTTGGTTCGCGGATCGCATTGGTGGCATCACCACCCTTTCCGTTATCTTCCTTATCGCTATCGCCGGTCTCTTCGGCCTGATGACCTCCCCGCCGCTCCTCGGCACCACTCTTCTCTTCATGCTTTGCTTCGCCGCACTCGGTGCCGGAAACGGAGCAACCTTCCAGCTCGTTCCCCTTCGCTGGCCGCTTTCCACCGCCGTCGCTGGCGGTATGATCGGTGAGATTGGCGCTCTTGGCGGGGGGGCCTTCTCCCCAATCTGCTCGGTCAGTCCAAGCAGCACACCGGCTCCTACTTCGTCGTCTACGCCGCGCTCGCCGGACAACCCCTCGCCTACACTGTCCCTGCCAATGGCAGGGCACCCATCGTTCCGGTTACCACCGACCCCGCCCGGCTGGCTTTCTATGCCTCGGACGGCCTTACGCCTGGACAGCCGTTCCTTAGCCCTGCCGGACTTCCGTGCAGCACGGTCTGCGTCATCCCTGCGAATCTGTTCGACCCAAATGCGGTCCTCGAGTTGAACGCGGGCACCTTCCCCCGGCCAAATCTGGGCACCAGCCAGTACATCTCATCCATCGCTCAACCCACCACGTGCGCGAGGACGTCGTCCGCATCGATCACAGGATCAACCAGAAGCTGCAGTTGATGGGCCACTACCTGCACGACCAGGTCACGCAAACCTACTTCCCCCCGCTCTGGGGCAATAGCAGCTATCCCACCGTCGGTACGGCCATGCTCAACCCGTCCTGGTCGTCCACCATCAAGCTCGCCCAGACGCTCTCACCGAATTTGCTGAACGAAACCGCGTTCCTTTACAGCGGCAACACCATCCATCGCTTCCCGCCGCCGCCCGCGCGCATGACGTCGTCTTCCGCATGACGCTCGATGAGAAGGCGACGCAGCTCGAGGATTGGGCGACCGCCATACCCCGACTTGGCATCCCCGACTACCAGACCTGGAACGAGGCTCTCCACGGCGTCGCGAACGCCGGGTATGCGACTGTCTTTCCGCAGGCCATCGGCATGGCCGCCACCTGGGACCCCAACCTCGTCCAGCAGATGGGCGACGTGATCTCGACCGAGGGCCGGGCCAAGTACAACCAGGCGCAACGTGAGGGCAATCACCGCATCTTCTACGGCCTCACCTTCTGGTCGCCAAACATCAACATCTTTCGCGATCCCCGCTGGGGCTGAGGGCAGGAGACCTACGGCGAGGATCCCTTCCTGACCGGTCGCATGGGAGTCGCCCTCGTCCGCGGTGTGTAGGGCGAGGATCCCGAACACCCCAAAGGCGATCGCCACCAGCAAGCACTTCGCCGTGCACAGCGGACCCGAATCGCTGCGCCACGTCTTCAACGTCGACGTCTCTCCCCGCAATCTCGAAGAAACCTACCTGCCCGCCTTTCGCTCCACCGTGGTCGACGGCCACGTCAAGTCCGTCATGTGCGCCTATAACGCCATCAACAACGACGCCGCCTGCGCCAGCAAGCTGCTGCTCGGCGATCACCTCCGTGGCGCCTGGAGCTTCAACGGCTTCGTCGTCTCGGACTGCGCGGCCATCGTCGACGTCGCACGCGGCCACCACAACGCTCCCGATATCCTCCACGCCGCCGCGCTCTCGCTCCGGACCGGCACCGATCTCTCCTCCAGCATCTGGTCGCCGGGCTTCAACACCCTCGCCGACGCTGTCCGGCAGGGTGCCGCCACGGAAGACCTCGTGACCCGCTCTGCCGAGCGGCTCTACACCGCCCGCTTTCAACTCGGTCTCTTCAATCCACAGGGATCGGGCGCCTTCGACAAGATCCCGTTTTCAGAGAACGCCTCGGAGCCGCATCGCCAGATCGCCCTCAAGGCCGCCGAAGAGTCCATCGTCCTCCTCAAGAACTCCGGCGTCCTTCCCCTCCGCAACAAGCCCGCAAGCATCGCGGTCATTGGCCTCACCGCGGACCTTCTTACCGCCATCGAAGGCAACTACAACGGCGCAGCCCTCCATTCCGTCTCCCCCCTCGATGGCATCGCCAGGAAATTTCCCGGAACCGCCATCCACTACGCGCAGGGCTCCACCCTCGACGCCACCTTCTACGCCAGCACATCTGATCTGCCCCCGTTCACCGAGTACGCGATGAAGAATCGCACATACCGCTACTACACCGGAAAGCCGATGTGGGGCTTTGGCTATGGCCTCAGCTACTCGGATTTCCGGTACGGTCCAGCCAGACTTTCTCACAACTCGGTGGCAGCCGGACAGCCTGTCACCGCGACTGTTGCAGTTACGAATACAAGCAAGCTGCCGGGTGACGAGGTGGTCGAAGCTTACCTTAAAACGCGCAGCCGGACGGTCCCGCCAACAGCCTTGTCGGCTTTCAACGAGTGCACCTCGAAGCCGGGGAAACACGGGACGTAACGTTGGAGATCGCGCCGCGCTCCCTCTCGACCGTAGGCAATCTCGGAGAGCGTTCCATCCTCCCAGGCGTCTATCACCTCACGCTCGGGTCAGCTCAGCCATCCGAGACCACCGCCAAGTCGGAGACCAGCCTCAGCATCAGCGGCACGCTCAAACTACCCAGGTAAGTTCTGAAGAACAGCAGAACAGCGCCAGCGAACATCTCTCCCGGAGTTTCGGAGTCGCAGCGGCGGAAGGCGGTCTTCTCATGGATCTCTGTGCTGCCGCGTAAGGCGCCGGACTCAACTATCGGGCGGACGATCTGTTCAGGGCTGCAGCCGCGCGTACGAGCGCAATGAAGGCACCCCCATCTATCTCATCACCCTCATGCAAATCGATAGCGCGCCTGGTGTTGCCTTCAAGGCTGGAGTTGAAGAGTCCTGAAGGGTCCTGGAGCGAAGCGCCCTTGGAGAAAGTCAGCTTCACAACCTTCTTGTATGTCTCGCCGGTGCAGATCAGCCCATCGTGAGACCAAACCGGAACACCTCTCCACTTCCATTCCTCAATCACCTCGGGGTCAGCCTGTTTGATGAGAGCGCGGACGCGCGAGAGCGTCTCTCCCCTCCAGTCGTCCAGCTCCTTGATCCTCGAGTCGATCAGCTGGGAAGGGGATTCGCCCTTGGTTGTTGCGCTCTCTGTAGCTATGGTTGCTTTCATGGTCAGGCTAACCCCCAAACGACCCTTTCCAAGCTGCCGACGAACTTGTGCCAGCACTAGCTCGCACCCTTATAGCAGACATCTTCTTCCGACCGGAAGCGGATTGCTTCATGCGGACCTGCGTGCCGCCCTTCATCGGCGATCTGACCGATTCATTATGAGGAAGCACAACGAGTCGTAACGGGCCCGGTCATATTCTTTCAGGACCTTGGTAGATTGGTTGGACTGCATCTAAGATGCTCCCGTTCTCCGCCAAATGTTTAGAGAGGCTAGGCCCAAATGTATCAACCAGAAACTTACGCTGTGACGCTTTGTTTCATGCTGATCAGCATGCTGTGTTGGGGCTCCTGGGCAAATACGGTTAAGCTTTGCCCAGGGCACCGTTTCCAACTCTTCTACTGGGACTACATTCTTGGTCTCATCCTGGGGGTGCCTCTCTGGGGTCTAACTCTGGGCAGTGTGGGTGAGCAGGGTCCGCACTTCTTCACCGCGGTGGGGCAGACCGGCCTTTCCAATATCGTCCTCGCCGTGATTGGTGGCGTGATCTTTAATGTGGCAAACCTCTTGCTCGTCGCCGCTATAGATATTGCAGGGCTGGCAGTCGCGTTTCCAGTCGGTATAGGCGTGGCGTTGGTTATTGGAGCGGTCGGCAGCTACATAATCGCACCGGCAGGAAACCGGTTCCTCCTCTTCGGCGGACTTGCTCTGATAGTGGGTGCGATACTTTTCGATGCTGCCGCTTACCGACTGCGCGAGACGGATAAGCTGGCCATGAGCAAGCGGGGTGTAATCCTCAGCGTCGTCTCCGGTATCTTGATGGGTACTTTCTACCCCTTCGTGGCGAAAGCGATGGACGGGGGTGGCGGATCAGGGCCCTATGCTATTGCGTTCTTCTTCGTTCTAGGTGTCGCCGCGTGCGCTCTACCGGTCAACTATCTCCTGATGAGAAAGCCCCTTGATGGTCAAGAACCCGTAGCCATGACCGGCTATCTATCTGCGCCAGGAATATGGCACCTGTGGGGTGTCCTTGGCGGTGTCGCCTGGTGTTCTGGGGCGGTGCTGAACTTCGTCGCCTCCCGCAGCCGGATTGTAGGCCCCGCCGTCTCCTACTCGATCGGTCAGGGTGCAACCATCATTTCAGCGTGCTGGGGAGTTTTCGTATGGCGTGAATTCAGTGGCGCCCCTAAGCAGGCCAAGGTTCTTCTCGGGGTGATGTTTGTCCTGTTCTTACTAGGGCTAACTGCGCTTGCTCTGGCCCCTATACTTTGAGGTCGCGCCCTCTAATCCGCACGCTGTATGGGGAATCTATGCCGGAACGTAAGCCAATTGTTGTAGTCGGAAGCATAAACATGGATCTAGTTACCTTGGTGAACCGTATACCAGGGGCCGGCGAAACAATCCTCGGAGAGGATCTGCAAACTCATCCCGGCGGGAAGGGTGCGAATCAGGCCGTTAGCGTCGCTCGGTTAGGATATCCGGTCAAGTTGATTGGACGGGTAGGCACCGACTCGTTCGGTGCCCAACTGAGGTCGCATCTCCAGAATGTGGGCGTTGATTGTTCAGGTGTCATGACCACCATGGGAGCATCCGGTGTCGCCTTGATCGCCGTTACCACGCGAGGTGAGAACAGCATCGTTGTGGCGCCAGGGGTCAACGCGCGTCTTTCCCCTTCCGATATTGACGACAACATTGCGACAATAAAAGCGGCTGGCGCCGTCTTGACCCAGCTTGAAATCCCATTCGAGACGGTGTCGCACTTGGTTGACGTTTGTAGCGCACACTGTATACCGCTGATCCTGGATCCAGCCCCCGCCACCAGCCTTCCGAATAGCGTCCTCCATCGAGTTACATGGTTCACTCCAAATGAGACTGAGGCGGCGTTCTTCCTAGGGGGAGCCGAGGGGTGGGACGTGTCGGCGCCCCTTGAAAGAGCACGTGCCTTGAGATCTGGCGGCTTACGCGGTGTAATCCTCAAGCTTGGGTCGCGGGGGGCTTTCCTCTCTGATGGTGACAAGGAAGAGCACGTTCGGGCGTTTCAGGTGAAGGTGTTAGACACCACCGCCGCGGGAGACGCATTCAATGGCGCGTTTGCAACCGGCCTTATGCTGGGAAAAAGCCCCTTGGCGAGTGCGCTCTTCGCATCTGCCGCAGCGGCAGTCTCTGTGACCCGAGCGGGCGCACAGGCAGCGATGCCAAGCCTGGAAGAGGTAGAAGCGCTGATCGTGAGCACCGGTGATGGTGGGGAGCAGTTATGAAACTAGGGAAAGATCAAATGAGGCGTATGACTATGTTTCCTTGTTCTGCGCTATCCGCTGTTCTGCTAGCCATGTTATTCGTGGCACATTCAAGTGCTCAGGATACGCAATATGCCCCACAGGGACAGCAAATTCAGCCACCAGCCTGCTTTACACAGCGGGGCGCTTGGGAAGGGAGCTATGCCCCGTGTACAGAGTCGACACATCGAGACTGGCTGGCTGACGTCACCCACTGGCGTACGGAGCGGCGTATCCGGACTGGGTTCGATCCGTCGCGTTACGAGCTTCCCGCCCTTAAATGGGCCCAATCTAGTTTTATGCAACCGCAACTGATGGTGCAGGATCGGTATTTCTACGATCCCGTCGCGGGCAAATACACGGTTGACCGTTATCTCGACGATCTGGAAAAGCGATACGGCGGAATTGATGCAGTACTGGTCTGGGCGACCTATCCCAACATGGGCATCGACACTAGAAACCAGCACGATATGGTGCGTGTCATGCCGGGTGGGGTAGAAGGTGTTCGCCAGATGGTGGCTGACTTTCATCGTCGTGGCGTGAAAGTACTGTTTCCAATGATGATGTGGGACCAGGGCACGAAGGACCCAGGGAAGCCGTGGCCTGTTGCCATTGCGGAGTTTATGAAGGAAATAGACGCTGACGGTATCAATGGAGATACCCAGGACGGCATTCCCTTGGCATTTTCCCTGGCTGCGGAGAAGGTCGGTCACCCGTTAGCTTTTCAGCCCGAAGGTGGCCCTCATGACGAGGCCCTCTCGTGGAATGTGCTCACTTGGGGCCAATATCAGTTTCAAGTCGTTCCCACGGTGGACAGGTACCGTTGGCTTGAGCCGAGGCATCAAGTTAATATCTCCGACCGGTGGAACCACGACAAGACTGACGACCTCCAGTTTGCTTTCTTCAACGGAGAAGGTTGGGAAAGTTGGGAGAATATCTGGGGGATCTGGAACGGTGTAACACCACGCGACGCTGAGGCAACGCGGCGGGTAGCAACGATCGAACGCGGCGTGGCGCCGTTTCTCGTAAGCCAGGATTGGGAGCCGTTTTATCCCATGCGACTCTACGGAGTCTTCGCGAGCCGCTGGCCTCGAAAGGATCAGACACTATGGACGATCGTTAACCGTAATCAGTACGATGTCGCCGGACGCCAGATGGCGGTCCCACATAAACAGGGAATGCGATACTTTGACCTCTATCACGGGTTGGAACTCAGCCCTGCGCAGGAGGGCGACAAGTCTATACTCTCCTTTGCAACCGAGGCCCATGCGTATGGTGCAGTGCTCGAAACCGCAGGCGAACCGGACGGGCGAATACGAGATCTGATGTCGAAGATGAAAGGGCTAACATCCAAGCCATTGTCGGACTATTCTCACGAATGGGTTCCATTGCGGCAAGAACTTGTCCAAGTTCCCCAGACGGAGCGCGCAAGTTCCGCTCCCGAAGGCATGATCTCCATTCCGGCCGCGGACTACCTCTTCAAGGTAGAGGGGATTGAAATTGAGGGCTCGAACGACGTTGGTGTGGACGTGCAGTACCCCTGGGAAGATACGCCGCGCAGATTCCATGAACATCGTATCTCGATCAAGACTTTCTATATCGACAAATACCCCGTGACCAATCGCGAGTTTAAGAAATTCCTTGACGAATCCCACTACCATCCTAAGGACGATCTCAACTTCCTAAGTGATTGGAGGGCGGGCAACTACACCGTATCCTGGGACAATAAGCCGGTCACTTGGGTTTCACAGGAGGATGCTCGAGCTTACGCGAAATGGGCTGGGAAACGTCTGCCCCGCGAGTGGGAATGGCAGTATGCAGCGCAGGGCCTAGACGAACGCAAGTACCCTTGGGGTAATTCCTGGGATGCAAGTGTGGTCCCAATCCCCGATAAGGGCCGCACTATGCGGGGACCCGACGACGTGGACCTTCACCCTAAAGGTACAAGTCCGTTTGGTGTTAGCGATATGGTTGGGAATGTATGGCAATGGACGGATGAGTATGTGGATGAGCGCACCCGCGGTGCAATCCTGCGTGGTGGAAGCTATTACCAACCGCAAGGTTCCATCTGGTATTTCCCGCAGGCTTATCAAAATAACCAACATGGAAAGCTACTGCTCATGGCTCCCGGCTATGACCGCTCAGCAACCTTGGGTTTCCGCTGCGCCAAGGATGCCGAATGACGTTGGCAGCTATCTCAAGGCAATCCGAACGAGTGAGCCGCCCATCTCTAACTGGCGGCTACTATGCCTGTGCTGCTCACTGCTCTATGAGCGAGAAATATAATTCGAGATGAAATATCTGGTGATAGTGGATAAGAAGAAGTCCGGAAGCGGGAAGCTGCCCGATCCTTATCTGCCGGTTGCCTGCCAGTCAGCAAAGGAGAAGCTGGCGACAAAGAGGCCGCCGCCAGCCGAACCATGTTACTGAGTGGCTATTGCGCCATTCATCCCTTCGGGATAGAAACCGCCTGACGAGCGGCCACCAGCGTAGACAATATTCAAAACCTGAGAGGTCGTGCGGGGGATGCTCAACGCATTGGCATCTACGTTGTAGGGTTGATCCGGAGTTGGAGGAACGTCGAGAGAGTCCACCGCCGGACTTGTGACGCCGTTCATGATGCAGACGTCTCGGATGGAACCTGCATGTTGAGCCTCGGTCCCTAGGATGGCGGCGGCGGCTCCCAGGTAGGGGCTGGTACTGATGAGTGGTGCGGCACCGAGGTACGCGCTGACTCCCACGTCCTCGAACTGCCTCGCGAGCTTCAGCCAATCGTTGACGTTGGCAAATCCATACCCGAGGGCATCAAGATTGATGGCTGGCTTTTTGACAGCCGACGACCCGAGAGCTGAGCGCAGGAATAGGACATGTTTGATCTCATCAATGCGTAGAGCCGTTGCCAGGAACGCTTCGGGTAGCTCCGCGAATCCAGGGACCATCTTCCCTCCGGTAGTCGGCCCGGTTTGGTCCATGGATGAAATCACGCCAAGCTGCACCAACGTCGCTCCGTAAGTTGCGACTGCATAGAATTCGGCTTCGAGGTACTCAAGGTTCAGTGCGAAATTTAGAACATCGACGTCGCTGACCGAGGCGGCCTCGACCTTTTGCTCGTTGCTTCCGAACTGCTTGCCAATCATGGCTGCGCCGGCCAGACCGATGCCCGTCAGCCCTGCACCCTTGAGGAACGTACGACGATTTCCGGCGAGAGATGGTATTTGTTCCGTTTTCATTGCGATCTCCATAAAGCACTCTGGCGTTCGTTGGGACAAATGCGCGGGCGACGAGCATGATCGCGCACAACAGTTTCGAAGTGACACCTGGGATCCGAACGCTCTTGCGCTCTTCTATCCCGCATTGAGGTTAGTCTCAAAACTTCGACTAGTCTTTACCCCGGCGGAACTCTTTGGTAATAGCGGTGCTTCACTAAAGATTCAGCTTTGGGACATCCAAATAGGATGGCCACGCGTCAATACTTTTCAAACGATCCGAAGTCTCACCGAGCGCACCTTGCAGCGGCAGCTGACGTCCCAGCTTCGAAGATCGTGCTTGAGAGCTAACTCCCTGTTAGCACTCACGGCGGCCTACGAGCGACGTGGGTTGCGCGACATCCACCAGCATCCCATCACCCTCCAACCTGCTCGACCTCTTGGCTCTGCTAGTCTGAGCCACTCTTTTCATCTGTACGAGGCTCAAACTCGAGTGTATAAGCTCCGCCCGCGGATACGATTCGGCACACAAGGCGTTATGTAGCCCGAGCTTCTGGGACGCAGACCTATCCTATTAGCGTTACGGATTCTGGACCCAAGTAAAGGCGCGTTGTAACTTGCTCACCCTGCCCCCGCAAGCCCGGGTTGTCGGAACGAGTTGGACACCTGTTGCCGCCAGTTTGCGCATCAGTGGATGGGTGGGGCAGTTCCCGTGTTCGCGCCGAGCATTCTTGGACGCCCAGGCGTACCAGTCACAGCTTTCACCAACCTGTAGAAGAAGCGGTTGAAGGTAGCCGCCGCGTCGAAATTTAATGGTTGGGTGAGGTCGTCCTGGGGCCGGTGATAGCGAACCTGGTACCACTCCCGGTACTGTCGCTCAGCGTCTGTCCCCGGGTCGTAGCCGAAGACGAATGAGATGGCCGGGACGCCGGTCCGCAGAAACGGCCATTGGTCGGCGCGGCGCACCAACCCGCGCTCGGGCTCTCGGTCACCCCGTATCTCGATGCTCATACTAGAGGCCACACCCCGCGCCATCTCGCCCAGTGTTGTTTGGTCAGCTGCTATCGCTGTCAGAATGCGTAAGGGAAACAACGGCCGGAGTTGATCGAGGTTCAGGTCCGCGGCAAGCTGCTCCCTCTTAACCGTCAAATGCTCGACGAAGTAACTCGAACCTAGCAGTCCCTTCTCCTCTCCAGTGAAAGCGCAGAAGAGCACGGAGCGTTTCAGAGACTTCTGCTCGGCCTTCAGGTCATCGGCAAACTGGATCAATAACGCAACATAAGCCGCATCGTCGAGCGCTCCGTTGTAGAGTGGATCCCCCGCCACGGGCGTCCCAAAGCCATAGCCGTCCAGATGCGCAGCGATGACGACGATCTCGTCTTTCAACACGGGATCCGAGCCTGGGAGTAAGGCCAGCACATTTGGCGAGCTGATCTCTTTGATTGAGAGGGCAAAGCGAGCCTGCAGCAGTGCGGGAACTTCAAAGGAGGCAAGGGCAGCCTTCCTGCCACCTGCAGCGAGGATAGCCGCCGGATCCTGGTTCGCACCTCCGATCAGCAACGGAAAGGCTTCCGCACTGATCCGCATCACCGGCACCGAGCCCCTCGGCTCTGGGTTGGCGGAGGCCAACGTGACCGACCGCGCGTAGGCATACGGCCAACGCGGTGGTTCGATCGTGAAATATGGATCGTCCACATTCACCACCGCCCTCGCCCCTGCGGCACGCGCGTTCGCCACCCGCTCAGCCGCCCCCGGCAGACCCTGGCGCTGTGTCCCAAAACAAATCACTACCTTGCCGGAGACGCCCGACATGACCTCTTTGCCGCAGTATCCGCGGAAGCTCAAAGGCGTATCGATCGCGGTCAGATCGTCCGAGGCACTCACCGTAATCTGCTGCAAGAATTCCAGTGGGACTGAGGCTCCACTCTCACGCACCACACGGAAGCTCGTACCCTTCCGCTCAACCTGCACCTGGTGCATGGGCACGGCTTGCATATAGCTTCCGTGCTCCCCCCCAGGCTTCAGGCCAGCCGCTTGAAACCGCTTCGCGACGTACTCGGCTGCTCGCTGGTAAGCTGCCGACCCGGTGTCGCGCCCTTCCATCGCGTCACCCGAGAGCGCCTCGGTGGTGTGCCACCAGGCCTTCGTATCCGGATCCCGGATCTCGGCATCCCGGGGATGCTGCGCGCAAGCCGACGCAACGGCAAGAAGGAGGGCAAGGAAGATACGCATCGTTGAGCCGGGTGTAACAAACCTGTAAGCGCGATTCAGCTTCCGGTAGGGCCCTTGCTTCGACCCAAAGCGTGGCAAGGAGCACCCGGGGGCAGCGCTTTTCGCGTTGTCCCCGGAAGTAGCGACCCGAGACCTGGCCTATTGGACGTCGCCAGCCTCGAGGTGAGATTCGAGGAAGTACATCTGCTCTTCCGCCTCAATAATCAGCTGGTTGAAAAAGTCCGAGCTGGGGCCATCGCCGAGATCATCGATCTTGTCTGAAGCCTCGCGGAGTTCCTGGCAGTAGCGACCGAGGGAGTCGGCCAGGGCGCGGACATGGTCCATGCCGGCCACGGTCTCCACCGGGTATTCGGGGATCTTCGAGACGCAAGCGGCCTGGCGAACGGTCCCGTTGGCGACCCCACCAAGCTGCGTGATGCGCTCCGCAATGGGATCGACCTGTTTGCCGATCACCTCGGCCACATGATCGAAGAGGAGATGGAGCTGGTAGAAATTGTCACCCTTGACATTCCAATGGGCAAACTTCGCCTGGGAGTACATGTCGCTCGCTTCAGCGAGCCGCTCCTGCATCACCTGAACAACCTGCTTCTTGGTCTCGTCCGGGAGCGCGATGCGGTTGGGATACATGCGATCGACAATCTGGGTGGCGGGACCGGGCGTATTCGAGGACTTCTTCTGCTTTCTATCGTTTTCGGGCATGAGAGTTCGGTTCCTTTAGAGCCTGTCTGCAACAGGGCTGTCTTTCGAGAGGTGGGAGGCGGGCCGTGCCGGATCGATCGCGGCGGCGAACCGTAGGGTACTTACTTGGATGCAGGAGCGAAGCGAATGTGCCCGGGCTAAGCCGCATTTTTGCCTAGGGGCATCCTTCTTCGGGCAGGCAGCCACGGATCAGTAGCCTGCGGCCTTTCCGTAGGATCGGCGCGAGTCGTGGCCGCCCAGAAGCTCGCGAGTCTTCGGGTCGACAGCGATCAGCTCGTTGTCTCCCCAGCTCCCGGGGCTGTGCTCGTCGGCGGCCATCTGGCGGTTGGTGTGGTACCCCATCGCGGCGAGTTCGGCGGCCACATCATCCGGGAAGGTGCGTTCGAGATCGAGCCGGTCGGGGAGATACTGGTGGTGGAATCGCGGCGCGTCGGCGGCCTGCTGGATGTTCAGCCCGTTATCGACCACGCTGATCAAGTCGTTCGCGACGGTGGTGATGATGGTCGATCCCCCCGGGGTCCCCAGAACCAGGCGCAGCTTGCCGGGATGCCTGCCGTGCCGGGCCGTTGTGACAAGGGTCGGTGTCATCGCGGAGAGCGGGCGTTTGCCGGGAGCAATCGAATTGGCCGGACCCTGAAGCAGACCATAGGTGTTCGGAACGCCCTGCTTCGAGGCAAAGTCGTCCATTTCGTTGTTCATCAGGAAACCGAGCGGGCCGATGGTGACCCCGGAGCCGAAGGTGCCGTTCAGCGTATAGGTGTTTGCGACCGCGTTGCCGTCCTTGTCGACGACAGAGAAGTGAGTCGTCTCCTTGGACTCACGCGCCTCGGGCCGTAGCTGTGGCGGAGGAGGAAGAAAGCCCGCCGGGCGCCTGAGCTCAGCGGAGGGTGTCGGATGATTGGGTTCGATAGACGCCCGCCACGCCGCGGCATACGCCGGATCCGCCATCTCTTTCAAAGGCTGCGGGGTGAAATCCGGATCCCCAAGGTACTCGGCTCGATCCATGTAGGCGCGGCGAAAGGCCTCCGTGATCACGTGAACCTGGGGGGCGGAGCGGTCCGGCGTCGCTGCTCCGCCTGGGCCAAGCTTCGCGAGATTGTAACTGGAAATGATATTCAAAATCTCAACGAGGACGATACCTCCGGAAGACGGCGGAGGTGCGGTGATGATCTCGTAGCCATGATAGTTACCAATTACTGGTGATCGATCTTTCACCTGGTAGGCCGCAAGATCCGCCTCCGTGATCAGGCCACCGCCCTTCGCCATCTCGGCGGCAATCGTGTGCGCCATCTCGCCATGGTAGAAGCCGGCCGGATTCCCAGAAATCCGACGGAGAGTGGCAGCCAGGACTGGCTGCCGAAAGATCTCGCCCTCCTTGTACGGAAATCCGTCGCGCTGAAACGCATGGGCCGATTCGGGGAAGCGCGTGATCTGCGCCGATTCGAGATTCCGGGCTTCCTCCTCCGAAAGCTCGTATCCCTCGGCGGCGAGGCGGATCGCGGGCGCCATGTCCTTTGCCAGATTGAGCTTGCCGAAATGCTTCTGCGCGTAGACCAGACCAGCGACCGTCCCAGGAACGCCGGATGCCTTGTATCCGATCAGCGAAAGATCGGGGATGACGTTGCCATCTCGGTCGAGATACATGTCACGGCTCGCGGCTGCCGGTGCCTTCTCGCGATAGTCAAGAAAGTGGTTTTCAAACTTGTGCTTGTGACGGTTACGAATTAGCATGAAGCCGCCGCCGCCGAGGTTTCCGGCCTGCGGGTATACAACGGCAAGGGCAAACCCGACAGCTACGGCCGCGTCCACAGCATTTCCTCCCTTGCGAAGTACCGCCACCCCAGCATCAGTTGCGTCATGGTGAATCGTGACCACCATGGCGTGCCTGGCGCGAACGGGTGCGGCCGGCGTGGTCGCGGACTGGGCGCGGGCGCTGGCGACGAGCACGTTGAAGGCGAGAAGGCTGGCAGTGGCACGGGGCGTGCGGAGTGGCAAGGCTGGCTCCTGTAAATCCGGGTCTGGCGAGGATACAGGATCGTGCGATGCCGCAGGTCACGCGAGCTTTTTCACGGCGCCGGGAGGCGCTCGATCGTGGCACGGTCGGCTTTGCCGGAGAAGTACCTCCCAAGCGCGGTGGTGAACACGGCGTCGTCTTCACTCACCTGGGCAAACAGAGTCATGGAGGAGTGGAATTTGAGGTCGTCAGGATATCCAAAGATCTGCTCGATCGATCGTCCCTCAATCGCGTTGACCAGGTCCGTGCACTCGCGCAGGCGAGCTCCGAGCACAGGGTGGGCCAGGTAATCGGACGCCTCTACGGTGCCGGAGATGGCAAACCGCTGCGCCATGGAGCTCGATCCAAGGCCCCGGATCTGCGGGAAGATAAACCACATCCAGTGGGAGCGCTTCTGGCCCGCCGCCAGCTCGGAACGAGCCTGCTCGTAGGTGGAGGCCTGCGCGTCGACGAATCGCTGGAGGTTATGGATCTCCTCGGGGCTGATCTCTCGGTTGGGCATACACAGGGAGGACGCCGCTGCTCACCCGTGAGTTGGCTGGCAGAGGAAGCGCTTTCGGCAGGGTTGCGGCCGTGAGCTCTGCGAAACTCTATTTGCGAAACTCTAATATAGGCAGATGGCAACCCGGCTTCGATCGTTCTCGAAAGTCAATCTCGGACTCCGGATTGGGCCGGTGCGGCCCGATGGCTTTCATGAGTTGGCGACGATGTACCAGACGCTGGCTCTCCACGATAGCGTCACGGTGTCGGCGCGGCGCTTGGCTCCCGGTGAGCCGGCTGGCATTGCGCTGACGACGGATCATCTAAAGGTTCCGATCGATGGCAGGAACACCGCGTGGCAGATGGTGAAGCGGGCGCTCGCCGCACTCGGCGAAACGGCGGAGGTCTCGATCCACATCGAGAAGAGGCTGCCGGTACAGGGTGGTCTGGGAGCGGGGAGCGCGAACGCCGCCACGGCCCTGATCGCGCTCGAGCAGGAGCTTCTGCTCTGGGATCCACCTGTGCCAAAGCTGCCTCAACCGGAGCGGCTGCGCTTGGCGGCTGAGGTCGGCTCAGACGTGCCGCTCTTCCTTGTCGGAGGCGCCGTACTTGGGCAGGGTCGCGGGGAAGTGGTGTCGCCCATGCCGGACATGAGGCTGCGGAGCAACGCCTCCAGACCAAACGTGGGTGTGCCGTGCGTCGTGGCCGTTCCGAAGGTTGGCGTCTCCACCCCATCTGCGTTTCGCGAGTGGGATGCCCGGCACGGCTTCGATTCATGTTTGACTCCCGGTCTAACTCGCGATAGAGTTGAGCAGTTGAGTCTCGCCTATTCAACTTTCGCTGTGTCATCTGCGGAAGGATATGGGCCGGGCGCATCCGGTATCGTCCGTGACGGCATCCTTGGACCAATCCCAGACGGGAAATTAATAGTAGCGTCTGTGGAATCACGCGACGATCTGGCGGAGAACACCCTTCTCGCGCTTGTCCACACCGGGATAGAAAACGACTTTGAAGAGGTCGTCTTTCCGTACCATTCCTCCCTGCGTGAAATCAAGTGTCTCTTGATCGGTGAAAACTCTGGGCAGCCTGCGATTTACGCAGCTCTTTCAGGGTCCGGATCAGCACTCTTCGGCTTCTATTGGTCCGAAGCCGATGCTCGAGCAGCTCAACAAAGGGTCCAGAGTTCTGGGATCAGGGCGATCCTCACGGAGACTTTGACCCGGGAGCAGTACTGGACGCGGATGCTCGCTGATGTAGGCTAAAGGTGTTCCGGTTTGTGCCGATAGAGGGTGGGGGCATGTACTTTCACCTTAATCAGCTTGGGCCCGGGCTTACTGGGCGATCGACTAACGGTAGGTCAAGTGCCTTTGACGCACTTTGTCTAGGTTCGAATCCTAGTCGCCCAACCAGAAGTCGTCGTTCGGCGGAGTGGCCCGGTACACGCGGGTAGCTTAGGATCTTGGCGGTGGTAACGTGCCGCGCAAGGATCAACAGTGTTCGACTCGGCGGAACCAACGCGGTCGGGCAGTGAGATTGAAAGAACGAAGTCGATTTACTTTGGAAGTGCAGCTTTTCGAAACAGGAAATGAATGCAGTTGAGGTAAACGGGACCGCAACAAGGTTCCGGCAAGACAGCAGTATGGATTCCCAAGGTCAACCAGCCTGGAGGGTTTCACGACGTGAGCAAACAAGACACGACTGCAGTTCTTTCCCTAAGTTCTTCGAATTCGGCGCAGGTGGATGAGGTGCAAACCAACTCTCAGCCCGGTGCCACGCCACCAGGCGGCAGCAACGGACAGCCGCACATCGGACATCCGGCAAAGGCGGCGCCGGAGAGGAAGCGCTCCGGCCGCTTGAGTGAAGATAAGCGCTTCAAAATCTTCTGCGGAACGGCGAACCGGCCGTTAGCCGAAGAGATCTGCAAGTTCGTCGGCGTGCCGATGGGCGAAACGCGGATGCAGAAGTTTTCCGACGGCGAGATCTACTTTCAGCTGCTCGAGAATGTTCGCGGAGCGGATGTGTTTGTAGTGCAGCCCACGTGCTTTCCCGTGGACCAGCACCTGGTTGAATTGTTGATCATGATCGATGCGCTTAAGCGGGCGTCCGCGGGGCGTATCACGGTCGTGGTTCCGTACTACGGCTACGCGCGGCAGGACCGAAAGGACCGTCCGCGTGTCGCCATCAGCTCGAAGCTGGTGGCGGATCTGTTGACGACGGCGGGAGCGAATCGAGCTCTCCTCGTAGATCTTCATGCGGCACAGATTCAGGGGTTCTTCAATATCCCTGTCGATCATCTGTTCGCGAGTCCGGTACTGGTAACGTACTTTCGTGACCTGAACCTGCCGGATCTTACGGTGGTTTCTCCGGATGCGGGAGGCGTGGAGCGAGCGAGGTTCTTCGCGAAGAAACTCGACGTTCCACTGGCGATCGTGGATAAGCGGCGCACGGATATCAATGTGTCCGAGGTGATGAACGTGATCGGCGATGTGAAGGGGCGAACCTGCCTCATCCTCGACGACATCATTGACACTGCCGGGACGATGGTGAAGACGGTCGATGCACTGCTGGCACAGGGCGCAACCAAGGTTTACGCCTGCGCCTCGCATGCCGTGCTCAGTGGGCCGGCGGTGGAGCGCATCGCGGCGTCGAGGCTCACCGAGCTCGTCGTGACGAACACGATTCCGTTGCGCGAAGAGGCGCGCGGAGTCGAAAAGATTAAGGTGCTTTCGATTGCCGGGCTTCTGGGCCGGGCCATCGAAAGCATTCACATGGAGACCAGCGTCAGCACGCTGTTCAACTAGAGCTTCAAGGACCTGCCCGTTGCGGGCACGAACAAAAGGGAGCGGCTATCCACCGTGCCCGAGAGGAAGAGGAAACGATGGCAGCACCAGTCGAAGCAATTCTCGCCAAGCCGCGAGAGGGCAAGTTCAATAAAAATGCAGCGCGTCGTGTGCGCGTCTCAGGCCTTATCCCGGCAGTAATCTACGGAGCCGGACAGGATGCGATCGCGGTCACCGTCGATCCGAAGGCGATCACAAAGATCCTGCATTCAGAGTCCGGCCACAACACCATCTTCGACCTGAATATTGAGGGCGGGGCAGCCTCCAAAGCCATGATCGTCGACTGGCAGCGCGAGCCGATCAAAAGCAAGCTGCTCCATATCGATATGAAGCGCATTGCCATGGACAAGATGATGCGGGTCTCGGTCCCGGTTCAACTCGTCGGCGTTCCCATTGGCGTGAAAACGCAGGGCGGCATCCTGGATCACGTTCTTCGAGAGGTCGAAATTGAGTGCCTCCCGAGCGACATCCCCAGTCATATCGACGTCGACGTCTCAAATCTCGAGATGAACCAGGCGATCCACATCTCGGATCTGCCGCACTCCGGCAACCTCAAGTTCCTCGGAGAAGAGGACGCCACCGTCGCCCACATCACCGTCATCAAGGAGACCGTTGAGGATGTCGCTGCAGCAGCGGCCGCTGCTGCGCCGGCCGAACCTGAGGTCGCCAAAAAGGGTAAGACGGACGAGGCTGCTCCGGCTGCCGATGCGAAGGGCGCGAAGAAGTAGTTGCGTCTCGCGCAGAGAGGATTTGCGGCGTGAAGCTGGTGATCGGTCTGGGCAATCCTGGTATCGAGTATCAGTTCACGCCGCACAACGCTGGGTTCCTCGCAATCGACCGCATCGCAGAGGGTTGCGGTGTGGTGCTGAGCAACCGGCGAGGACGGGCTCTAACGGCGCGGGCTAAGGTGGCGGGACACGACGTCCTTCTGGCAAAGCCCGAGACGTTCATGAATCTGAGCGGGCTTTCGGTAGCCGCTTTGGTTCGCGGGCTCGAGATCGCAATTCCGTCGGACGACCTTCTCGTGCTGTACGACGAGCTGGCGTTTCCGCTGGGCGAGCTTCGGATCAAGGAGCGCGGATCGGCGAACGGGCACAACGGCGTGAGATCCATCTCCGGTGCGCTCGGGACGGAAGAGTGGATTCGCATTCGCATCGGTGTAGGCAAACCTGCACTGACGGACGGTCGGGAGATCAAGGCCGGCGGCAGGGATTACCTGCTAACGCCAATGCGCAGGCAGGATCTCCTGATCATGGACGAGGTACTCGACCGTGCAAGGAACGCAGTAGAAGCTGTGCTGAAGAAAGGCGTCGGTCCGGCCATGACCGAGTTCAATCAGAAGCCGGCTTCGGGCAGCAAGGATTTGTAACAGAGAGTTTGTAACCAGCTTGGGAAAGTCGGTTCTACGCTAGCATGGCAGCACGCCGGCGGAAGATGAACGCAGGAACTCCAGACCGACCGGCAAAGCTGCGCCGGGACGGTGCGAAGCAGAACTTCGCAGAAAGAAGTAGATCGGATGAATCGTACCTATGAGGTAATGTTTATTGTTCGGCCGGATGTTGAGGAAGCAGATCTTGACAAGCTGATCGAGGGCTTTTCGGCGAATGTCACCAACGGTGGCGGCGAAATCACGGCCGTCGAAAAGATGGGTCGCCGTCGGCTGGCCTACACCGTTCGCAAGTTTAACGACGGCTTCTATGTGCTGCTCACCATCGCAGCAGCAGGATCTCTGATCGCAGAGATCGAGCGCAGGCTGCGAGTCTCGGAGCCGGTCATCAAGTTCATCACGGTTCGCACCGACGAGGAAGATAAGCGGCTCGCGAAGGTCAAGGCCATTCGTGACACCAAGGTGAAGCGCAGCGCGATTCCCGCTCCCGTGCCTCAGCCCCCCGCCGCAGCCGCCGAAGCTCCGGCTCCGGAGAAGTCTGGGGAAGAGGCGCCGGCCGAGCCGGAAGCAGCAACGATCGCATCGGAGCCAATCTCTGATGTGACCTCCGATGCTCCTCCCGAGACGGTTCCGGCCGCAGTCTAAATCCGCCTTGCTGCCGAGTTCCGCGGTGCGGCCTTTGGTCCGTGCCGCAAACGATCCAATCTGCCAAGGTTCACTTCTGCTCGCATCCCCGAATGGGAAGATCCGCGAGCATTCAGAGACACCACAGCGTGTCTGGAGTCAACCGAAGCCCAACATACTGAGAGGAAGAAAGTCATGGCTGACGAAACCAACAGCACACCATCGAGGGCACCGGAGCAGACAGGCTCAGGCGCTTCCACAAACGCTCCTTCCAGCGGATCTTCAGGCCCGCGCAGCTCTGGACCCGGCGGTCCAGGCGGTCCCGGCGGAGCGCGTCCACCTCGCCCCGGCGGTCCAGGCGGACCTGGCGGACGGAAATTCTTCCGTCGCAAGAAAGTCTGCAAATTCTGCACGGAGAAGATCGACGCCATCAGCTACCGCGACGTGCGCCTTCTGCAGGGTTTCGTGGCCGAGCGAGGAAAGATCGTGCCGCGCCGCCTGTCGGGTGTCTGCACGCGCCATCAGCGCAAGCTCTCGCTCGCAATCAAGCAGTCGCGCAACATCGCTCTGCTGGCCTTCGCGGCCCGCTTCTAACACGTTGACAGCCGAGCCGGTCCCCGCGACCGCGCTCGATAGATCTGGAGATCTGCGATGGAAGTAATTCTGAAGGAAGATGTAAACAAGCTCGGAAGCCGCGGCGACGTGGTCAAGGTCGCCGATGGCTATGGCCGGAACTATCTTTTACCGGGCAAGCTGGCAATCGAAGCAACGGCAGCCAACCGGGCGGTGATCGAGCAGATGAAAGGCTCGGCCGTACGCAAGTCGGCCAAGGAGAAGGGCGAGGCGGAGCAGTTGGCAACCCAGCTCTCGGCCGTGGAACTGACGTTCGAGCGCAAAGTCGGCGAGAACGAGCACCTGTTCGGATCCGTAACGTCGGGCGATATCGCGCACCAGCTCGAGATTCAGGGCTTCAAGATCGACCGCCGAAAAATCTCGCTCGAGGATCCGCTCAAGAGCCTCGGCGAGTACCACGTTCCAGTCAAGCTGCACCGCGAAGTGACAGCCCATGTCAAAGTCACCGTAACCGGCGATCAGGCGGAAGAGGCAGCCGCCACAGCCTGACTCCAAGCTGAAGCAAACAGTCAAGCAGCGCATCCGAGCCCATTCTTATGGATCCGGATGCGCTTTTCTCTTGAGCTCCTACAAACTGTGAGAAAAGCAGAAGGGCAGCAACGTTAGAAGAAGCAGCCCGCAAGTTACGGACCACCTGGATTGCGCAGCACGGAATCGCAAGACCACATCCGCCACCCTCATCATGTAGGGCTCTGTTGCATTAACTAGCTGGAGCGCAGTCCGCCTGCATCCGGGCGAGAGGCACTGTTGCATTAACGGGGAATCGGGCACCTCCTGGGCGCTACGATGGTTCATGTTCAGGCGTCGTCGCTTCCCAGTCGAGATCATCCTGGTCTGTGTTCGTTGGTACTGCAAGTACGGGATCT
>JAABVA010000706.1_pt1 | contig 40186 bp, 39 predicted proteins | sample 5560331 | NCBI WGS metagenome assembly JAABVA01 (sample SAMN12812661, study PRJNA571458) | rock metagenome | isolation source: Antarctica rocks | place: Antarctica: Victoria Land, Mt New Zealand sud | collected 2016-01-07 | reverse complement strand
GCGACGCCTCGGGTAACATGACGCCGAATTCCTCACCTCCTATACGAGCGGCCACTTCCCCCGCTCGTACGAGGCCACGAAGAATGCGGCCGACGATCCGCAGGGCATCATCGCCAGCAGCATGGCCGTAGCTGTCATTGCGTTTCTTGAAGTCGTCGATGTCTAGCCTGTCTTAGGCCATTTCTCGCGATTTCCGCCCCGGATTGTCGGCGAAAACGCGTCACGCTAGCGTACGATTTTTTCTTTGGTGTGGTGACCCCTACCAAAGCACTCCTGGGCGAGGTGGAAGCCGATCGCATCGACAAGAGCGATCGGCCGAAGCGATAATGTCCTAGCTCTGCAAAGCCGTCGAATACAGGCTGTCTCCGAGCAGCGTGGCACAAGACATGCAAGCAGACGTGACGGCTAGCCTTACTTCAGCGACATTTGGAGAGTCGCAGCGGTTGAGCGTGAGCAAATCTCGTCCCAAATCCTCGATGCCATCTGGTTTTTTGACATGAGTGGAAGCGGAAGCTCGCGATCGGGGAAGATGAGCGCACCTCTGTTTCGATCCGCACCGATGCCGCTACTGAGAGACGAAACATCATTCGCGATGATGGCATCGACACCTTTAGCGTGTAATTTGCGGCGTCCTTCCTCGACGACACGTTCCGTCTCTGCTGCAAACCCGACAACAAGCGTCCCGGGGCGGCGGGAGCGCGCGACTTCGGCAAGGATGTCTGGGGTCTGTTCCAGCTCCATAAGCAGGTTCTTGCCGCTCTTCTTGATCTTGTGCAGGGCAGGACTGACCGGACGATAGTCTGCCACCGCGGCCACCATCATGACGATGGTTGCCCAGTGCAGTCGCTCCATCACTGAGTTACGCATCTGTTCCGTGGTCTCAATGAGGATCTGTTCGCCAACGTCATGTTGTACGCGGCCCGCGGCGGTGATGAAAGCTACGTCTGCGCCTCGACGAACGGCGACTTCCGCGAGCGCGACCCCCATCTTTCCTGTGGACCGGTTGCCGAGGTAACGTACCGGGTCGATGGGTTCGCGAGTTCCTCCTGCGGTAATGAGAACGCGGTGGCCGGCGAGGTCGCGTCGCACTACACCTGCAGCCAAGGTTATTTCGGCGATATGCGCCACGTCAGCGAGGCGGCCTTCTCCCACCATGCCGCAAGCCAAGTCGCCGGATGCGGGTTCGATGATCTTCGCTCCGCGTTGTTGTAAGAGCTGTAGGTTGGCGCAAGTAGCCGGATGATGCCACATGTTCACGTTCATAGCAGGCGCGACGACCAGAGGCGCGGTGCTTGCGAGCGCAACGGTTGTGAGCAGGTCGTCCGCGACGCCATGCGCGAGCTTCGCCACCACGTTTGCCGTCGCAGGCGCGATCAGGAGGACGTCCGCCCACTGCGCAATTGCGACATGTTCAATCTCGAAAGGCTGCGGTCCGCCGGACGTGAGTTCCGCAATATCCGGCGCCCAGAGGGAGGTCATGACTTGGCGCTTGCTGAGGGTTGCAAGTGTGAGCGGCGACACGAAGTGAGTGGCACCGGAGGTGATGACCACCTGAACCTCCGCACCGGCGCGCTGCAGTTCGCGCACGAGCTCCGCTGATTTGTAAGCGGCAATGCCCCCACTTACCCCCAGCACGATCTTCATGACGGGATGCGTCGCGGGGCGAGGAGGAGATTGTCGATCAGGCGCGTGGAGCCCACCCATGCCGCCACAGCAAGAAGCGCGCCCTGCGAGACCGTAATTGTTTCTTCTAAGGTGTTCGGATCTACGACCGCAGCATAGTCGATTCGGACACCTTGTGAACGCCGCAGTTCTTCCAGCAAAACCTGACGGAGTTCGACGGCGTCGCTGGTACAGGAACTCCTGACTTCTGCTGCCTGCAAGGCCCGCGATAAAGCCAACGCGCTGTTTCGTTCCTGTGCCGTGAGATACCGATTACGCGAACTCATGGCGAGACCGTCGGGCTCGCGAACGGTTGGGCAGACGCAGATCTGCACTTGGAAATTGAGATCCTGAACCATTCGACGCAGCACAGCGATCTGCGCTGCGTCCTTCTGGCCAAAGAACGAGAGGTCGGGTCGCACAATGTGGAAGAGCTTGCTGACTATAGTAGTAACGCCGCGGAAGTGGCCTGGCCGCGATGCTCCATCGAGACGGGCGCCGATGTCGGGCACTTCAACAAAGGTCTCGGCGCCGCGGCGGCACATCTCCGCCGCTGACGGAGCGAAGAGAACCTCCACGTGCTCGTGTTCAAGAAGTTCGGAATCCGCCTCAATCGTGCGTGTGTACTGCGTGAAATCCTCGTTCGGTGCGAATTGAAGCGGGTTCACGAAGATGGAAGTAACCACGTGGGAGCACTGTGACTTCGCCGAGCGAACGAGCGAAACATGGCCGTCGTGCAGCGCCCCCATGGTGGGTACGAGGCCGATGCGGGCGCCGGACCTCCGCAGTTGGCGTGAGATTTCCTGCATCTCGAGGATCGATGGGACAACTTTCATGGACTACTTCTCGCAGGAGGGTACGGCGGGCGAAGGTTGCTGGTAGAAGTCAGTCCCTGCCGGCGCATGATAGCTCTCTGCGTCGGAGGGAAACGTCCGCGCTTCCACCGCCTCACGGAACTCTTCGAGGCCTCTTTGCATGACGCTGCGGACGTCTGCGAACTGCCGAACGAACTTGGCGGGAGCGGAGGAGAAAAGGCCGAAGAGATCGTGCCAGACGAGGACCTGTCCGTCACAATCTGGGCCTGCGCCGATTCCGATCGTCGGCACGCTGACGTGTGCGGTGATCTCCGCGGCCACCTCGCGTGGGATTCCTTCGAGAACCAGCGCAGTGATGCCAGCGCTCTCCAATTCATGTGCGTCGTCGAGGAGCTTCGTGGCGCCAGCCTGAGTCCGGCCTTGCACGCGGTACCCGCCCATGCTATTCACGGCTTGAGGCCTGAGGCCGATGTGTCCGAAGACCGGAATCTCTGCTCGGACGAGCCCCCGGACTCGAGGAGCTATCTCCGCGCCACCTTCGATTTTGAGGGCCTGAGCTCCAGCTTCTTTCACGAGCCGCAGACCGTTCGTGACCGTCTGGTCGGTGGATACGTGATAACTGCCGTAAGGCATGTCGACGACCAGCATGCTGCGCTGCACGCCGCGGCGCACCGCTCGCGCATGATGCAGCATGTGTTCCATGGTGACTCTGAGCGTGTTTGGCAGGCCGAGCACGACCATGCCAAGCGAGTCACCCACGAGAATCACGTCAATGCCTGCCTCATCAGCCAGTCTTGCTGAAGGATAGTCATAGGCCGTGATCGCCGTGATGGCGTGCTTTGCACGCTTCCGGGCGAGCAGGTCGGCGGAGACTACCTTATCCAGCGGACCTTGGGGTCCAGGCGCGACGCCTTGCAATGGAACGGCACTCATACTTCACTCCAGTGCCGCTCCGTCTGAGCGGATGCAGCCTGCAAATGCAGTATATCGGAATCCTGCGGATGCGATGATTGGCGGGTCTGTTGGGCTTCCAGCCGACGCCGTCATCAGCACGACCCCGACCCCCCAGGTCTCCGCGCTCGTCCCCGATCTCCCGCAGGAATGGAAGGAACGCTACGATTCCATCCACAACGTCGGCGTTATCTGCGTCATCTTCAAGCTGCACCGTTCCGTCAGCCCCCACTTCTGGGTCAACATCTCCGAACCGGGCCTCGAGATCCCCGGTATCATCGAGTTCTCCAACCTTCGCCAGACCGGAGAGCACAGCATCGTCTACATCCCCTTCTACATGCCCGTCACGCAGGAAAAGTTTTCGTGGCCGGACGACCGGTCGAAACGACACGTTGGGGTTGGATACCGGTCGAAATGGCGCGGCATGGTGGGCCGGAGTTGGTCGAAATGGCACGATCGGGGGGGAAGGGGATCGGTTATGCGGCAAACAAGACGCGAGCCTTTTACCGCTCAATCAAGGGAAATCGGTTCCTCTTGAGAATTGATGTGATGCCCGTTTCCAGTGGGAGTTTTGCGGGCATAGACTCATTCCACTCGGCTCCCGTAATCAAGACCTCACTTGCAGGATATCAAGATGAATTTGTTCCGACCGTTCCGTCTCGCATCTGCGCTCCCCATCGCATTCGCTTTTGCTTCCACCCCCACCGTGCTCTCCGCAGCCGAATTCACACAGATCAACCTGGTCGCGAATACCCCCGGGCTCGCTGCCAACACCGATCCGAACCTCGTCAACCCGTGGGGTGTGTCGAGCAGTGCCACGGGTCCCTTCTGGGTCTCGGACCAGGGTACGGGGCTATCCACGTTGTATAACCAAACGGGAGCGCCGCAGAGCCTTGTTGTGACGGTTCCTGGAGGCACACCTCCGAACACAGGCCCGACCGGCCAGGTCTTCTCCGGCGGAGCAGGGTTCATGGTGGGAACGAAGTCGCCCGCGTTCATCTTCGACACGCTTGGAGGAACGATCAACGCCTGGATTCCGGGAACAACGACCGCTACTGTTGTCTCCAACATCCCTGGGGCCAGCTATACCGGACTTGCGCTGGCCAGCAACGGCGGCACAAACTACCTGTATGCGGCGGATAATACAGGCTCCATTCGCGTCTTCAATACGTCGTTTGCAGCGACGACACTTGCCGGAAGCTTCACAGATTCCAGCCTGCCTCCCGGCTATGTCCCGTTCAATATTCAGACCGTTACACAGGGCGGTGTGACAAGCCTGTTCGTGACCTACGCCTACGGGTCATCCTCGATGGGCGGCATCGTCGATGTCTTCAATACGGATGGCACGTTCAACCGACGCTTCAGCAGCAACAGCTTCCTGAACGCACCGTGGGGCGTGACCCTGACGCCCTCCGGTTTTGGGAACTACGGGAATGACATTCTGATCGGCAACTTCGGGAACGGCGAGATCAACGCCTTCGATCCGACTACCGGGGCCTTCATCGGGACGCTGGATGGGCAGAACAATCTGCCGTTCGTAAATGAGAGCCTCTGGTATATCGGATTCCGAACTGCGGGTCCTTACGATCCGAATGCCCTGTACTTCACGGCCGGTTTGGCGAATGAAGAAGGCGGGTTGCTTGGTAAGCTTGTTCCAACTCCTGAACCGTCGAGTCTGGTGCTGCTGGGAATAGGAACCGTTTCGCTCGGTGTAGCGCGGCTGCGTCGCTTCTTCTTTTAGGGATGCTCTGATTTAAAGTGCATTCGAGAAAATTGACACTCAGGCTCACAGACCAATCTCATCGTTAACCGCTACCGCGATCTCCTGCTCGGACCCGAGATACCGCTCCGTCGTCTGGATGGACGAGTGCCCGAGCAGGAACTTAATCTGCTCGAGGTCCCCGCCTGCCTTCCGACACAGCTTGGCACAGGTGCGGCGGAGATCGTGTGCGCCGAAGCGCTCGATTCCGATCTCAGCAGCTGATCGCTGCACCACATCCCAGACCGCCCAGTCGCTCAGGGCCTCGCCGATCCGCTTGCCGCCCTTGCGGATGGAGCGGAGCAATCGGCCTTCGTGGATCCCGGCCGCGGTCTGCCAGACATTGATGGCCTGCTTGACCCAGAGCGGAACCGCAACCGTGCGGACCCGCCGTCCCTTCCCCACCAGATCGGCCAGGACCCAGCGGCCCTCCCGCATCTGGATGGTTTGGAGGTCGAGGGTGGCGAGCTCCTGCCGGCGTAGCGCGCAACCGACCAGGAGGGCGAGGATCGCGTAGTCACGTTGGCCCTTCAGGGTGGAGCGATCGGGAACAGTGAGTAGATCCTTTGCCTGCTCTCTCGTCAGCCAGTTGCCCAGCCGAGTTCCCTGCTGCCGGATGTTCGGGACATCGGTCAGACGGGCGGCCTCCTCGACCCCGAGCATCCCGTTCGCCCGGGCTTCCGCTACCAGCTTCCGCACCGCCGACAGCCGGACGTTGATGGTGGACGGCGCCAGGCCGTCCATCGAGGCTCGCCACTCCTGCAGGAGAGCCCGGTCGAGCGGCCGGCCGGCCAAAAAGCGGAACAGGTCGTCCAGCGCATGCCCGTAGGCTAGTTTCGTGGACGGGGCGGAGACCGCGTCCAGAACTCGCCGGCGCAGCTCCCGCTGGGCCGGGGTGAGACCGATCGAGGGCGCTTCTTGGGGTACCAAGGTGCAGTCGCTGGGATTGGGGAGGGGTGGGAGGACCTCCGGAGCGGATTCTAGAGCAATCACCATGCGAAGCAGTTTACCCCCGACAATCTTCCTTGTCGTGGGTAATCTTGAGCTGCCCGGAATCCGATTAGTGCGCGATCGCGCACTAATCCCCTGCCCTGCTCAAGGCCGCCGAACACTGGCTGCGGTGCCTCGCGAGCAGAGTTTCGGCCTGCTCGAGCTTCTCCTCCCGCTGCCGGGCGCGGTTGCGCTCTCCCGCCTTAGTCAGACCCACGAAGAGCTCGGGCGAGTCCGGCTGCTGGGCGGTGTGGACCTGGCGTTTGAGCTCCTCACACAGGCGGCACGGGTCGGCTTCCATCCCGCCCACTATAGACCCACCGCCAGCCCGCTACTTCCCTGCCCCGCTGTCCTCAAAAAGCGGCACCGGCTTGGCTTGAGCGACTCTCCAACGGAAGTCGAGAGCGGTCTGCTCATGGCCGCGCGGGTGAAGCTCCCGCCACAGCTCCCGCAGGAGGGGCGGCATCGCGGAGAGCACCGCCCGGGTGCGATGGATCCGGGCATGGCAGCCAGGACAGAGCGAGATCATCAGATCCAGCCGCGATCGTCCCGGCCGGCGATGATGGACCACGATCGATCGCTTGTCCCGTCCGGAGGCGCCGCAGCCCCGGCAGGTGTGGCCATCCCGCTCCAGAACCCGTTCCCGGAGACCGCCGAAGTGGCGCTCGTCCTGCCGCCGAAGCGTGTAGCAGGTGGCGCAGTGGCCATTGGCGATGATCTTCTCCCGGCCGCACCGGCAGTAAAACGCCCTCTGAGTTCCCTGCTTCATCGGCTAAACACCAGCTGACGCCGATTCCTGTCGCTTTGGCCGGCCACCCTTGCGCCCGTTTGTGCGAGCAGCCATGGTCTTGGCTGCGCTTCTGGAGCTGCCGCCGCGCATTCCCATACGGCTCGCTACCCATCGCTCTGATCCGAAGACACCTTCCAGTAGCGCCGGTAAATAGAGGTCCGCATCAAGCTTTGGGAAGTGAATGCCGTAACCCGAGGGGGAGATCTCAATCTCATCCAACTGCGCCGGCGTGGCATGCTCCAGCCCTTCCGCATCCCGTGGAGAGAAGAAGATCCCCAGACTGGAGCTGAGCTGAATCACGATGCGTCGGATATGACGGTCGTATTTGGCAGAGACTGCCTTCGGAACCCGGAACCCGAGCTCCTTTGCCCTCTCGTTCGCCCCTTCAAACTCCTCACACGTGACCATGGATGCCCTCCCAGGCTTTGCAGAGCTGCTGTACGTGCTCGCTCAGCGCTTTCTGAATCGAGGTCAGCTCGTGCTGTGCGAAGCCAAAGTTCTCCCGAAGGCTGACCGGACCGTCAGGGCAGTTCAGCTCAAATATGGCCTCGTGCCCGTTCCCGATCACGTGGACATGCGCTGGTCTGTGGTCGTTTGGATAGATGACGACGCGCAGGCCAGGAAGCCGCAGGACGGTGGGCACAGCATGATTGTAGCAAATAACCCAAAGCCTTGGGTTATTCGCGAGTTGGACGACCATGCACTGATAGCGAACAGCTATCTAACTGACGCCAAACAGATGGCGAACCGCTATCTGATAAATATCATTAGCTTGAGAAACACAGTATTGCCCGCCCTTGCAGCTTTGCGTTCGTTATCCCCAGTTCTGCCGTGAAAACGTCAATTCCGGCCGGTTCGACATCCGCAATGAGCGTGACGTCTTCAGGAGATGGCCGCGTGTTGCAATCGTCCTCGATCTTTATCTCTATCTCAGTGTGTCCGGCGAGATCTCGGCAGGAGAACTTCATGCGAACTGCACCCTCTGCAAACTGGCCGCCAAAAGCACCTAGCGTAATTTCGCGTACATCAGACGGCGTACGTGGGAAGACTTCGAGCGCGGCCGCTACTCCCTGCAATTCCCCTCTCGCGACGTAAACGTCACTTTGCCCTCCAAACGGCCATTCCAGGCAGTCACTCTGAGTTCAAGCACATCATTGTCGTGCCAAAAATAGCCGAGTTGAACACCCTTCTCCCTGACGTCATGCTTTCATCGAGAGCTTCTCTTGCCATCTTCACCTATTTACCGCAGGGTGACACAGGAGAGATATCGCTTGTACATCGGATCGACTCTAGTCCACCATCATTCAGCAATCGTTTAGAGAGCGGAGTGATACATGATTCTGGCAATAGGAAATGTGAAAGGCGGAGTTGGCAAGACTACCCTTGCTGTCAATCTCGCGATCGCACTCTCTCAACAAGGGCGGGACGTTCTTCTGATTGACGGCGATGAGCAAGGGACAGCAATGGCTTTCACTGAGCTTCGCAGCGCTCAGAAGAATGGCAGACCCGGCTATACAGCTGTTGCGCTTCACGGGACCGCCATCCGCAGCCAGGTACGTCAGCTCGCTCCCAAATATTCCGCCATCGTGATCGATGTGGGCGGCCGAGATACAGGCAGCCTTCGAGCCGCACTAACGGTGGCAGAAATGGTCATCATTCCAGTGCAGCCCCGATCCTTCGATGTCTGGGGCGTCGACCAGACCGCCGAACTGGTTAGAGAGGCGCGTGAAATCAACGAGCACCTCCGGGCGATCGCGGTCATCAACAACGCTGATAGCCAGGGCAAAGACAATGAGGCGGCTGCTGATGCTTTGCGTGAAATGCAGGGAATCGAGCTTGCGCCGCACATGATTGTGCGTCGGAAGGCTTTTCCCAATGCGGCCGCGTCCGGGCTGTCGGTCCTTGAGTATGACGATCCCAAAGCCAAAGACGAGCTCACGCATCTGGTCGACACATTAGCCGTATTCGTTTAGATATCAGCTAGACATCAGGGAGATATACAGTGGCGATCGCACCGAACCCCAAACGCAATACAAGCGCTGTCAAAAATTCACAAGCTGAAACGTTCATCTCTGGAGCAGGGAAGCCCGACGCCGGAGCAGAAGAGAACGAGAATGGGCGTAAGCCGGTCGTCGTGCGTATTCCAGCCAATCTACTGAAGCGCATCGATCAAGCCGCCCGGAAGAAGTCCATCAGCCGCAGCTCGTTTATCGTTTCCAGCATGGCTGACCTGGTGAACGGCGAGAGATGAAGGGCGGCGGCGACTTCAAACAAATCCGAGATATCCTGCCGGGCCTAGAGCTGACAGACCGCCTTCTAGCGGCCGAGCCATCCGCACCCAAGAAGCGAAAGCCGCCGGCAGCCGTTACCCCAATTTCCACCCGCCTCATCGAGGCGGCCATTCGCGATACCGACCTCCAGAGCATCCTGTATCAGCACACAATCTTTTGTCAGACGGGCATGCCTTATCGTGATCCCGGCGATGGTGTGAGGACGTGGGAGCAGAGCAACGGACTTGCCGCACTGGAGATTACGGCAGGAAAGGCAATGCACCCAAAGCTCGGAAAATTCGTAGAACTGGGTCTGCCTTTCGGGCCGAAGCCCCGGCTGATCCTCGCACACATCAATACCGAGGCTCTCGTCACTGGAAACCCAGAGATTGAGACTGAGAAGAGCCTGACGAGCTTCGTGTCGCAGACGCTCGGCCTGGATACAAACGGTCGAAACATGAGGGTCATCAAGGAACAGCTCTCGCGTCTGTCCGCATGTTCAATCCGGCTTGGCATGGTGCGTGATGGTCAAGCCATCACTGTGCAGTCGCAAATTGTTACGGCCTTCAGCCTTTGGCTTGAGAAGGACGACCGGCAGCGCGTCCTCTGGCCCTCCACGATCCGGCTATCCGCGGATTACTTTGAGAGTCTTCAGCGTCATGCCGTACCGCTCGACGAGCACCATCTGACCGCGCTCTCTCATTCGGCCATGGCGCTTGATGTTTACGCGTGGCTCTCGCAGCGCCTGCATCGGATCGGAAAGGGAAGGGGAGTTCCGCTTCCTTGGACCGCCGTGGCGGAACAGTTTGGCGGGAGTGGATACGAACGCATCCGCAAATTCAGAGACAACTTCAAAGTGGCACTCGCGCAAGTCCAGACGGTTTACAAGAGCGCTCGGGTGGACGTCAGCGGTCGGGGCTTGATGCTTTGGAACAGCCCGCCACCTGTTGCCCCCAAACTTTTCCCAGCGCGACGCAGTATTCCGCAAAACAGCAGTGGATCAAGGTAGTTTTCCACGGTCACTTTGGGGCGCGATCCACGGTCACTTTGGGGCGATATCGTGGAAAAAGACCAAAATATCACGGTCACTTTGGGGCGCAATCCTATAGCTTTAAAACCCTATAGAGAACCGATAGTCGATTTGCTCTCCAAAGAGGAAAACAAACGGAGCGCCTCTTCGAGGCAACCAAGTTCGCTCACGCTCACAATCCCTTGGAGGGTGCTGCGCCCCTCCAAACCTCCCCCTTTGCAAAGACAACAACAAAAGCAAAGACCTACCTATTGAGGGTGGAGGGGGTTGAGCTCCTAAGGTGAGACCTCGGGCTGCACTGTGACATAGGCCAACGCTGCAGAATGGACCGTGGCAGCCCCACAAGCGATCGGGGCAGGGAAGGACATCCTCCAAACACGCCTGAAGCGGAGCTGGCCGTGGGACACAAGAGAGGTCATGGAGGGGGTTGAGCTCCTAAGGTGAGACCTCGGGCTGCACTGTGACATAGGCCAACGCTGTAGAATGGACCGTGGCGGCCCCACAAGCGATCGGGGCAGGGAAGGACATCCTCCAAACACGCCTGAAGCGGAGCTGGCCGTGGGACACAAGAGAGGTCATGGCAAATGTCGGGCAGAAGGAACCGTGTGAGGGCGGCGGCGAAGCGCGGCGGCCTAGCAAGCGGAACACAAAGCGCATACTCCGATACAAGATCCGGTCCGGGCGGTGGGCAGGGCGCGAAATCCTACCGCTAATATGTTATTAAAGTTATAGTACGTATATGGCATACAAGGTCGAGGTGTCCGACGAGTTCCGGGGATGGTACGAACCCCTGAGCGAAGCCGAGCAGCTCAGCATCGGGCGGGTCATCGAGCTGCTGGAGGAGAAGGGAACCGCTCTGGCCTTTCCCTACAGCTCCGGGATCCAGGGATCGAAGCTGAGCCACATGCGCGAACTCAGAATCCAGCATGAGGGTCGGCCGTACCGGGTGCTCTATGCCTTCGATCCAGCCCGGACCGCTTTTTGCTGGTAGGCGGAGACAAGACCGGCAATCCCCGTTGGTATGAGGCCAGCATCCCCAGGGCGGAGAGCATCTATGCCGAGCATCTGGAGGAACTGAAACGCGGGGTTTGACCCCACACCGAAAGGACCATAAACCGTATGGCTACCAAGTGGAAGGATCTGAAGCACAAGGCGTTGCCCGAGACGCGGGAGCGAGTGAAGCGCGAGGTTTTGGCCGAGTACGCCGAGATGGAGCGGATCGGCGTTGGAGTCATCCGCGTCGCCCGGCAGCAGACCCAGGTCGCCGTCGCCGAGCAGATGCACGTCCCCCAAAGCGCCGTTTCCCGGCTCGAAAACCAGTCTGATTGTCTGCTCAGCACTCTGCGGAAGTACGTCGGTGCATTGGGAGGAACGCTGGAGATGCAGGCGGTTTTTCCTGATGGAGCGGTCGAACTCGACGGGCTCATGCGGACGCCGGCAGCGCAGGACGAGCAGGCAAACGTCTAGCTTGGCGATACTCAATTCGACCGTGGACATGACGTGCGAAGGAGCAAAACGGACCCAATGAGAGCGACGCTTACCGGCTTGCGGGCACCGAGACATTCGCTCGTTGCACGGCTCAGCTCGACGCGTTCCGGGAGTCGATGCCGACCTCAACCCAGTACGCGAGTTCAGCGTTGTCTTGAATCTGTTGACCCGGCACAGTGAGCCACCCGCGGCCCATCGGCCGATGATTACCCATGTGTGCTGGAACTCCGCCTCGTTGAAGCAGATCGTCGTACTCGGCGGGATCGGTGCGCACGAGCAGGTCGCCAGCGCGACCGGCGACGACTGCCATGCGTTCATCCACCATGAACGACAGACCGCCGAACATGCGCACTTCACGCACGTTGTGGTGGCAAGTCAGTAAGGCTCGGAGCCTTTGCGCAAGGACGTCACGCTGGCTCTCGGCGACCCCTGTCACCGACCGCCCTTGGCGATGTAGTCCTGCCCGTCGTAATGCAAATTGAGCGTGTTGATGACGCTATCGAGGAATGTGAAGAACTCTGCGAACCGGACGGTGCCGCCATCGACAGAACGGATCAGAGCCGCCATTTCGCCAGTCCCCGTAATCAGCCTCGATAGATCAGGATGGTCGATCGGGATCGTGCCGTTCTTGGATGAAGCTGTACTCATTGACAGTGCCTGAAGAAGAATTCGCCGCAAGCTATCTCTTTCATTATCGTTTTCGAGACCTAGATTGTCAGTTCTTCCCTCGGTTTTCTCCCTCAAAAACTATTCAACGAGACCGAAGCCGAGGCGATTGCGTTCGTCATCGGAACCGCCATCGGTTTGAATACCGGCAGGCATCCGCCGATTACATCCACCTGTATCACGGCAACGCCGCACTTCTGGCCGAGAGCTTGGAGGTCGTCCAGCGTACCGCCGTCATCCTCTCCGCACTCGAAACCCCAGCGGCCGAGACCGAAAGCGACACCGGCCCGGCACTGGCGAAGGCCAGCTAAACAGCTCAACAGGGATGGCGTCACGGGGTTACCGGGCGCCATCTTCCCAGCTTTGTAGATGCACCGAGCGCAGACACTCGGCGCCACTTCCTTCGCGAAAAAACGCCGACCCGGACCTCGTGGCCCGGGTCGGCGATGGAACGACAAAACAGGGGCGGCTTATGCGAGGGTAGATGAAGGTTTGCGTCTCAACTGCAGTGCCCGGCACTCCTCCAGATCGACAGCGCGCCCGTGCGGAACGGATGCTTGCCCGCGCCGGAAAAACGGCACCGCCAAGCGGCCAAGCTGGTAGAGAAATGGAAGCTGCGACTCACGGCTTTGGATCGCGCCGGCGTCGCTGCCAGGCAAGCCAAGCTGTGGGCCGACGAGCATCCGGATTGGCAATCTGAGACTGATACCCTCTGACTGTGAACGCGAGATCGAGACCCGTTGCCGCTATTTCCTCCATGGTTGAGATCGAGGTGGCCGGCATTCTGTTCGACATGGACGGTGTACTGGTAAGGTCCACTTCCGGCGACGAACGATGCTGGACCCGATGGGCAGAACGGCACCAGCTCGCGGATGGTTTCGATCTTCGGAGAACCCACGGCCCGCCGCGCCTCCGACACCATCCGGGAACATCTTCCGCACCTCACCGACGCCGAGCTCAGGCAGCACCTTTCCGATCTCGATTCGTTCGCCGAGGAAGAGCAGTCTGGGGTCACGGCTTTCCCCGGAGCAGGCGAGCTTCTAAGTTCCATCCCATCGCACCGCTGGACCATCGTCACATCGGCTTCTGAGAAGATGATGCGCAGCCGGCTGGCTTCGGTCGGCATCGTCTCGCCCAAGAGCATCGTCGGAGGCGACAGTGTGACGAGAGGGAAGCCGGACCCGGAAGGCTATCTACGTGGAGCCGCGCTGCTGACTCGTTCGCCTCACGAATGCCTGGTGGTCGAGGATGCGCCGGCTGGTATCCGCGCAGGACGATCCGCAGGCAGCCAGGTGCTCGCCGTCGCATCGTCCCATGACATCGAGGAGCTATGGCAAGCGGATTGGATCGTAGCTTCACTCGATCAGATCCAGCTCTCGATCGGCGACTCTGCAGCACTCAAACTGCGTTTCCCGGCGCTCACTTCCGTGCACTGATCGCGCACAAAAGATCATCGCCGCCATGCATGTTTGTCTCCTGCCTCCCAAGCCCAAGCCCAAGAACAAGCAACAGAACGCTGCTCTGCAGCGGAAGAAGTCCTGACACATCACCCCCAAATGGGAACTGTAGGTAAACGTGAAGGCGCTCCGCGTTTACAAAAGTAAACGTGCTTGTAATGAGTAACTTATCTAAATCACGTTTACACCTGTTTACGCGCGGTTCCCGATGGAACCGATTTCGCTACTCTGGCGTAAACGCATTGATGTGCAGCTACTTAGCCTTGAAAATGCGATCCAGCCGACTTGACGGGCTTTGACGGTGCGGTCTAGGTTTCCAGCAGGACAATTCCCCCTTGAGCACTCCCGGCACGAGCACTCCGGCGACCCGAAACGCCACCGCAGGCGTGGAGGAGAAGCCCGGCTTCCGCACCAAAACCGTCGCCACGCGGATCACGCCCGAGGAGCTGCGGGAGGTCGAGAGCGCCGCCGAGCGCGACGGCAAAACCCTAGCCGAGTGGCTGCGCGACCTGGCGCTGAAGGCGGCGCGGCAGCGTCCGGCGGACCCGATGGAGCTGCTCCTGAGTGAGCAGTCGGCGACCCGGTATATGCTCCTGAACCTCTTCCACGCGACCGCCCAGGCGAACGCGGAAGGGAAGCACCTGCTGGCCGAATCCGTGCTCAGAATACGCGACCAGGCGGACGCCCGGAAGCTGGCGGACGCTCGCAAGATGATCGAAAGTTTTCATGCTCAGGATGCCCAGGAGGGGCAGGATGGGGGCCAGCCGTGAGCCGTCCGATGCGGTTTCCGAGTCGCGGCGCGAGGGTGTTGCTGCTCCTGTTCGGGATCACCTTTGGACCATTTCTGCTCGTTCTCCCCGCCTCCGTTTGGCTGGTATGGACGCTTACCCCGCTCCAAAAGTTCTATCTCGGCACCTACACAGCAAGCTCTATTGGGGCTACTCAGCCGCGCAATACGACGAGCATTCGATGGGTGCTGAAGACCGCTCCCGGGCGCAAATCCGTCCCCATGCTTCCCGAGGATACAGTCGCCGGACCGAACCGAAAGCTGCCAGTCAGCCTCTCGGCTCAGGCCGTCGCGGACGGCTGGCGGGGAGTTACGTTGGGTTCCCCGGAGAAGGTTCCGTCGTCTGAGTTGGCCCCGCTGCTCCGGGATTCGATGTACGACGGCGAGAGTTTCCCACGCATCCTTGGCCTGCCCCTGATCTATGGATTGGTGGGGCTGATCTTCGTGTGTCTCGCACTGCAAAAAGCAAAGGATGCATGGGGCGATGGACTGAGTTCCCGGATGAATCGGCGGCATGAAGAGCGGCACGGACGGAGGACCAAAGGGCCGGAGCTGAGCCGCCCGGCATGGCTGAGATGGCGGGCGGACGCCGGTATCCGGCTTCGGGTACAGGGCGAGAGTATAGGGTCGAAGCTGCTTCCGTGGGGCCGGAGCTACGCGATTCCGAAGCGGCTGGAGTCGAGTCACATCATGCTCATGGGCGACACCGGGGCAGGGAAGTCGTCGGCCATCCGGAAGATTCTGCGGCAGGTGAAGGAGCGCGGCGACACCGCCATCGTCTACGACCCGGCGATGGATTTCGTGGGCGAGTTCTATTCGCCCGAGCGCGGCGACCTGATCCTCAATCCGCTGGACGCCCGGTTTCCGTATTGGTCCTTGCCGGATGAGATATTCAACGACGAGATCGCTACCTCCATCGCCGCCGCGCTCTTGCCGGAAAAAGAATACGAGAAGGCATTCTTCACCGACGCGCCGCGCCGGGTTTTGGCCCATCTGCTTCGCCGAAAGCCGCAGGTCCGCGACCTGTTGCGGTGGATGAGCGACCCGGAGGAGATCGCCGCGATCGTGAAGGGAACGCCCTTGGCCGCCTACCTTGATCCCGGCGCTCCCGCGCAGCGGGCGGGGATTCTTTCGAGCATGAACATGGTGGCCGACAGCCTGGAGCTGCTGCCGCAATATGCCGACTACAACGCCCCCCGCTTCGCTACATCGTCGTGGATATCGAACCGGAAGCGATGGGGTGTTCCTGACTCCAGCTCCGGCTACCGGGAGAAGCTCTTGCCCCTTCATTCCGTGTGGCTGGACCTGTTCATCCTGCGCATGATGGGCCACTGCCCGGACGCGCAGCCGGTCTGGTTCGTCCTGGACGAGCTGGCGAGCCTCAACAAGCTCCCCCAGCTCCATACCGCCGTGACCGAAAACCGCAAGTATGAAAACCCGGTCGTGCTCGGCTTCCAGGGCCGGAGCCAGATGGAGAAGCGTTACGGCCAGGACGCCGAAGCCATGCTCTCGCAGCCAGCGACCAAGGTATTCTTCAGGACCTCCGAGCCGCGCGCGGCGAAATGGATCTCGGAGGCCATCGGCGAGATCGAGGTCGAGCGGCTGAAGGAGTCGCGCAGCATGGGACTGCTGCGGGCGAAGAAGTCCTATGCGATGGAGATCGCCACCAAGCCGCTCGTCATGGCCTCCGAGATCGCCGGCCTCGACAGCCATCGTGCCTACATCAAGCAGGAGAATCGGGTCGTGCCGGTGCGCTTTCGGTTGGCGAAGAAGCGCAAGAAACAGCCCGAGTTCATCGAGCGCAATATGGAGAAACCAGCGCCCAGGAAGGGAGTAGAGCTACCAGCGCCCGCGCAGGTAGCTCCATCGCAAGCGCCTGCGAAGAAGCCGGTTCAGGCCGCGCTGCCGCTCATCCACGCGCCCGCCATGAAGCGGGAAGGGTTTGTCTGGGACGCCAGTCAGGAGATTGAGTGACGGCGCGAGAGCGCAGCGTAACGCCTATCCTCTCCAGATCGGAAGCAGATCGGGAGCAGAGACCCGCAGCGCCGTCAACATCCCGTGGTCCGGGCTGTAGCTGCACACCGGATCGATTGCCTCGGCGTCGCCCGTCAGCAGGAACGCTTGGCAGCGGCAGCCGCCGAAGTCCTTCTCCTTGCGCTCGCAGCTCTTGCAGGTCTCCGACATCCACGCGTCTCCGCGAAACCGGTTGAACGCCGAAGAGGACTGCCATATCCACTGAAGATCGTGCTCGCGGATGTTGTCGAACGAAAGCCCGGGAATGATCGCAGCCGAGTGGCAGGGTAACGCCAGCCCCGCCGGATCGATCAGCATCGTCTGCCGCCCCCAGCCGCCCACGCACGCCTTGGGAAAGCTGCCGAAGTAATCCGGGAAAACCGCTTCCAGGTGAATCTTTCCCTTCAGCCGTTCCTTCGCCGCTTCGACGATCGGCAGCGAGCGCATCACCTGCTCCTCGGTCGGCATTAGCAGCGAACGATTCTTCAGCGCCCAGCCGTAGTACTGCACATGAGCGACCTCCAGCCGGTCTGGCTCCAGCTCTTCTGCCAGCCGGATAAACTCCTCCAGCCGATCCAGGTTCATACGATGAACCACGAGGTTGATGGTGAACGCGAGCGGAAACTTCTTCAGCACCGGCACCAGCGCCAGCTTGATGGCATGTGCCCGCGTTCCCGCAATGTGATTGGCAGAGGCCTCATCCACATCCTGAAAGCTAAGCTGTAAATGCTCGAGCCCGGCCTCCACCAGGTTGCTGAGCCGATCCTCGGTCAGCCCCACGCCCGACGTAATCATGTTGACGTAGAGCCCCGCATCCCGCGCCGCCGCGATCAGCTCTTCCAGATCCTTGCGGACCAGCGGCTCTCCACCAGTCAGGTGGAGATGCAGGATCCCCATCGCCGCAGCCTGCCGAAAGACACGCTTCCAGTCCTCGGTCGACAGCTCCTCCTGGCTGCGCTGCATTTCGATCGGGTTCGAACAGTACAGGCAGTGCAGCGGACACCGATGTGTCAGCTCCGCAATCAGCGAGAACGGAGCATGCATCGCGCCCGTGTCTGGGGCCGCCATCAGACCCGCACCACACCACGCTCAGCCATCCGGTCGAGCAGGCTCAGAACGTCACCTCGCACCTCTTCGGCATCGGCGCCCGGGTACTGCAGCAGCAGCTCCTCGACAACCGCCTGCACGCTCCTCTGGCCGTCAAGCCGCTGCAATATCTCCCGCGACGGTCCGCTCAGCTGCAGCGCACCCTCCGGGACGAGCAGCACCTCGGCGGTAGGGTGCAACCGGCAGCCCGGCGCAATGCGTGGTATCGAATCCATATTCATAAGGCCTGCGCTTCATTCGCGATCGGGAGTAAAGCAGCCGGGCGGGATATTGCCCGGAGACACATAGGCATAGTCGATCGCATCGAGCTGCGCCCATAGGATCGCGCACTTCTGTTCGAGCGCGCCAAGCACCTGCTCCTGTTCGGCGCGTGTGGCCGCATGGGTAGAAACGTAATCGAGCGCGAAGGTTGCATCCTCCGGCGCCTGCGTCAGCCGCCCCACGAAGTAGGCCAGTCCCGGAGTCAGGTAAGGATAGTGCAGCCGCATCTGGTCCATCCGCAGCGTGATCAGGTCGCGCGAAAAAAGCTCCGTCAGCGAGGACGCCACCGCAATCAGTAGCGGGCTGTCCCGCACCAGCGCCAGATAGGCGTCGACAGCATAGCGCACCCCCGGCAGAATGCCATCGCATGGAATCACCTGGTCGCGCGACAGTCCGCTGGACTCCGCAAGCTGAATCCATTTCTCCACGCCGCCGTATCCATCCTGGTCGCCATCGTGGTCGAGGATGCGCTTCCTCCACGCGCGCCGAAACGCCGGATCGTCGCTCTTCGCCAGTAGCAGGGAGTCCTTCATCGGAATGCGGCTCTGGTAGTAATACCGGTTCAGCGCCCACGCCTGTAGTTGCCCCCGCGTCAGCTCGCCGCGGTGCATGCGCAGGTGAAACGGGTGCCGATGATGATAGCGGGCAGCGCCCACCGCCTTCAGCCGACCGTGCAGATCCTCACGCGATAAGCGCGTTTCCGTCGTCTCCATCCGCGTTACGGCAGTTGCCATCCGTCATATCCTATCTGCCAGCCGGCTTCGACCGCTGCCTGGCGCTCCGGGCTGCGCAGGTCGAGCACTGGATTCGTGTTGTTGATATGGACGAAGACCCTGCGCGGAACGTTCGCCTCCGCGAGCAACGCTATGGTCCCGTCCTCTCCGCTCATCGGAATATGGCCGATCGCTCGCGCCAGCGGCGTGCCCGTGTGCGTCCGCGTCAGCTCCGCGTCGCTCCAGAAGGTGCCATCAACGAGCACCGTATCGCAGGATCGATAGATCGCCAGGAGATCGTCCGTGATCTCCGGCAGTGCCGGTGTATAGGCGATGCGGCGGCCCTCGCACGCGAGCACCAGCCCCAGGCTGGCCTGACCATGCTCGTGCGTGTCCAGCTCTTTTGCGTAGAAAGGAAGGCTGCCGGCGAGCGGGACGGGCGTGCAGAGGATACCGCTCGCGCCCACCGCGAACGTCTCGCCCGGAACGATCTCATGCCAGGTGAGCTGGTTGGGAACGCGCTCCAGCATCCGGAAGAAGCTGTTCGCTTCCAGCGTCCGGCGCACCAGCGCGGTCGCATACACCGTGAGCGGCTGGAACTCCCGCAGCAACAGCAGGCCGAGCACCTGGTCTAAATCGGCGCTGGTCAGGATGATGGCTTGAATCGGGGTGTTGCGTTTGCCGCGTGTCGGGACCGGCTGCAGCTCAGGATTGGCTTCGATCTGAACCCGAAGGTCCGGCGACGCATTCAGGAGGAACCAGTTCTCTCCATCGGCCGACATCACTGCCTGCAACTGGAGCCGTGGCTCAAAAACCTGTGGATGGCGTCGGCTTAGCTCACAAAGAATGCACGCGCAATTCCACTGGGGACTGCCACCACCGGCGGCAGTCCCCAGCAATTTGAACCGAAACATCGTTTAGAGTTCCGCAGGGGCGTAGCAGTTGATCTCGCAGCCGAGGCTTACAGCTACAAAATCAGGGCGAGTCCAGGTCTTCGTGGTCATAGTTGATCTCCTGTGTACAAATAGGTGCAGTTACAAGCGAGAGCGATCCCTGCTCAGGGCCTACGCGAAATTTTACAGTGATGGAATGACCTATGGGCTTCCCGGCACCCTTTCTGAGCGATCTCGTGCATCGGGTGAAAACCAGGGTGACCTCATCCTCAAGGGGAAGATAAGCTCTGTTGGGAGTCACGTAAGAGTGCCTGCGGGCATCCGCGCTGGAAAAGTAATCTTTGAGGGAAACCAGAACCGGCCATAACCATGCTCACGATGTCCTCGAAACCGCTTTCGGCCGGCCAGGCGCGAACGTACCATGCGCGGGAGTTCGCGTCGGAGCGGCAGAACTACTGGAGCCGCGACCAGCAGGGCTTCAGCGAGTGGCAGGGCAGGCTTGCGGAGCAGTGGGGCTTGGAGAGCGCGGTCGGCACCGACCATTTTGCGCGACTGAGCGAAGGCCAGCATCCGTTCACCGAAGAGCAGCTCGTGCGGCATCAGGTTTCCCGGACCTACGAAGGCAAGAGCGGCAGGGAAGTGACGAGCGTGGAGCACCGCGCCGGATGGGATGCCACGTTCTCCGCGCCGAAGTCCGTTTCGCTAACCGCGCTTGTGGGCGGCGATAAGCGGGTGCGGGAGGCGCACCGGGAGAGTGTCCGCGTGGCGCTGGGCGAGATCGAGCACTACACCCAGGCGCGGATCGGCAACGTGCATGCCCCGGAGACGACCGGCAAGTTCGCCTCCGCCACCTTCGAGCACGACACGGCGCGGCCCGTCGATGGCTACGCCGCGCCGCAGCTCCATACCCATGCCGTGATCTTCAACGTGACCGAGCGGGAGAACGGCCAGACCCGCTCCGTGCAGTCGCATGAGCTGTACGCTTCGCAGCACTACGGCACGGCAATCTATCGCGCGGAGCTGGCCACGCGCCTTGCAAAGCTCGGCTACGAGCTGGAGCGCGGCAAGGATGGCCAGCCGGAGATCAAGGGCTACACGCGGGAGTACCTGGAGGCGTCGAGCCCACGGCGGCAGCAGGTGCAGGATTACAAGCGGGAGCAGGGCATCGACGGCGCGGCCGCAGGGCAGATCGCCGCCCACCGCACACGTGACAAGAAGGAGCTGCTGTCGCCGGAGGAGGTGCAGCGCCAGCACCGGGAGCTTGCCGGGCAGTTCGGCTATCAGGCCGACCGGGTAGTGGCCGAAGCACTGGAGCGTACTCAGAAGGTCCAGCAGGAACAGACCCGCTCTCCGGCACAGACGGCACAACAGGCCGTGACGTATGCCCGCGATCACCTGTTCGAGAAAGATGCCGTACAGGACCGGCGTGCGCTCTGCGAAACGGCGCTGAATCGCGGCATGGGCGAGATCAACTACTCGCACGTTCGGCAAGAGTTCGAGCAGCGGATTCAGGCAGGCGAGTTCCGCGAGGCGCAGGCGTCGGTTCGCGGACCGCAGATCACGACCGCGCACATGGTGCGGATGGAGCGGGAGATCGTCGGCCAGATGCAGCAGGGCAACCGGCGCGGCTACGGCGACCCAATGCTGATGGAGGGGAGAGAACGCTTCGATACGCTGGAGCGGCACCCGGAGCTGAACCGTTCGCAGCAGGAAGCCGCTCGTGAGGTCTTCGCGTCGCGGGAGAAGATCGACGGCATAGCCGGAGCCGGGAAGACCACGACACTGGCCGTCATCCGCGAAGGAGCCGAGGCCGAAGGGTATAGGGTGGAGGGTTTTGCGCATGGGCCGCCACCAACCGAAAGGGATCACGGCTGCAGTGTCAGCTCATTTGTAGGCGTCTCCCAAGACTTTCAAAACTGGACGGCACACTTAACCATGGATTTCGATTTCTTAAAGCAAAGCCAACTCTCCCGCCGCACCTTTGTCCGCTCCTGCGCTGCCGGAGCCGCCACACTCGCAGCCGGCTCTCTGTGGGGTCTCGCTCCGGCAGGCAAAACCTCGCGGACCGGCCCAGCCCATCTCTTGTTCGCGCTCGACCAGGATTGGCTCTTCGGGGGCAAGGTCGATCCCAACGCCAAAGAAGGCCACATCGACGATAGCGCTTTCACGAAGGTTACGCTGCCTCACTGTGTCGCCAAACTTTCCTGGCAGGACTGGGATGCCGCATCATGGCAGGACCTCTTTCTGTATCGCCGCCACTTCTCCGTACCAAAGGAGTTCACCAATCGGCGGTTCTTCGTCAAATTCGACGGGGTCATGGTCAGCACCGATGCAACCGTCAACGGCACCCCCCTGCCCACCCATCAGGGCGGCTATCTGCCCTTCACTTATGAGCTCACTTCCTTGCTCAAGACGAGCGGCAACGTTCTCGACTTAAAGGTAGACGCCCGCTTCCAGAACGTGCCGCCGGAGGGTTCGCCTCGCGGTACCCATGCGCTCGACTATTACCTGCCGGGCGGCATCATCCGCGGCGTCAGCCTCTACGCCGTGCCCCAGGTGTTTCTCAGCGATGTCTTTGCAAAGCCCGTCGACGTGCTCAAATTCACCAGACGTGTTGAAATCGCGTGTTCGATTGACGCCGCTGTAGCATCACACGGCCCCGCCCATCTCGAGGCGAAGTTGATGGATGGAAGTAAGATCATCTCCAGCGTTCGGAAGGAAATCACCATTACGCAAGCCGGCAAGACCGACACGGCGCTGACTCTGTCGGGCCTCAGCGACGTCAAGCTCTGGGACATCGACAGCCCGCACCTTTACGATCTTGTCACCACGCTCTCAATCGATGGCGAACCGGTGCACGACTACCGAACCAGAATTGGCTTCCGCGATGCAAGCTTCACCGTGGACGGCTTCTTCCTCAACGGCCGCCGTCTCCACCTCTTCGGCCTCAACCGCCACGAGATTTACCCCTACGTCGGCTACGCCATGCCCCCGCGCGTTATGCGCCGTGACGCCGAGATCATCCGCAATGAATTTAACTGCAACATCGTTCGCTGCTCCCATTACCCGCAGTCGGAGGCCTTCCTCGAAGCCTGCGACGAACTCGGGCTCATGGTGTGGGAGGAGACTCCCGGCTGGCAGTACATCGGTGCCGACGCCCCCTACCAGGACCAGGTCGTCCAGAACGTTGGCGACATGATTCGCCGCGATCGCAACCACGCCTCCATCGTCATCTGGGGCGTGCGCGTCAACGAATCAGCTGACGTTCAACCTCTCTACCGCCGCACCACCGCGCTTGCCAAGTCGCTCGACGACTCCCGCCCCGACTCCGGTTCCATGACGCACACTACCAACTGGGAGACGGATTGGCACGAAGATGTCTTTGCGATGGATGACTATCACCAATCGCCAGATGGCACCGTGCAGATTCTTCCGCCTCTGCCTGGCGTGCCTTACATGCTCGCCGAAACGGTCGGACAGCGCACCTACACCGCCAAAGGATTCGGCAACGTGTATCGTCGCGGCGGCGATGTTGCCATTCAATATAAACAGGCCCTGTATCACGCTCAGGCACACGACAGGGCGCTGGCGTATCCGCGCATGTGCGGTGTCATCGCGTGGTGCGCCTTCGAGTACGGCAGTCCCGATAACTCGTACAAAGGCGTCAAAAATCCCGGCGTCGCCGACGTCTTCCGCATTCCGAAACTTGGTGCCTCCTTCTACCAGTCTCAGGTCAGCCCCGCCGAGCGTCCCATCATCATGTCCAATTTTTATTGGGACTTCGGCCCAACGACCCCGCGCGGTCCCGGCAGCAACGCCGTCATCTTCTCCAACTGCGATCGCCTCGAGCTCTTCCTCGATGGCAAAGTACACTCCACAATTCAACCGGATCGAACCAACTATCCCAACCTTAAATATCCGCCATTCTTCGCCGCCCTTGACCTCGACGGCGCTGGCCATCCCGAGCTGCGCATCGACGGCTACGTCGCAAACCGCCCCGCGCTCTCCCGATCCTTCTCCGCGAACGCGGGCAAGGACGAGTTCGTGCTTACCGCCGACGACCTGGCCATCGTCGGCGATGGAACCGACGCAACCCGTGTCGTCTTCCAAATCGCCGACAAATTCGGCGCCCCCCGGCTCTTCGCTGGAGGTGACGTCACCATGAAGCTCACCGGCCCCGGCGTCCTCGTCGGCGACAATCCCTTTTCGCTCACTGAGAGCGGAGGTACTGGAGCCATTTGGATTAAGAGCTCCCCCGCCAGCTCCGGAAAGATCGTTCTCAAAGCCGTGCATTCGACGCTCGGCTCAAAATCCGTCGTTATCCAAGTTGTACCGGACGTCCATAATCAAAGGATCTAGTAACCTTGACCTGCCTCCTCCCCCGAGCTGCGGGCCGTGGCTATCGCTCACGAGCTGGTACATGCGGAACATGGACACCCGGATATTCCAGCGGGTCAGCACGGGTTTCTGCATCACCTTCTGATTACCGAAGAAGGAGAAGCCCACCTTGCAGACCAGGAGACGGCGATGAGACTTCACACAAAATCGCTCGACGCGCCGTTAGCCGCGTTCGTCGGGTACATCGGACCCCTTGAAGATTTCAATCTCCATCGCTTTAGTTCTAAATGGGCGGCGCGCTGGCAGCCCCAATCACAAGCAGGACTACGAATGCCGCTGCCCCAATGCCCAGCCCCAGTCCAATCTTTGCCCCACGCGACATCCCCAGGCCCTGCACCGATCTTACTTCGGAGAAAGGGACCTCGGACGGCGGTCTGCCTTTCTCCTGAAAAACGAAGCTCTGCTCCCCGAGCGAGACAATCGTTCCCCGGTGCATAGCTCCGTCGCCCCGCCGTACCTTTGTAGCGGAACCGATCCCGCGAGCCTCAAGCGCCAGCTTCGCACGTGCAGCATCCATCGGCGGTCCCGCCGCATCGGCCACACTGCTTCCAAACACCATGGCAACCAGCAACATAGCAACGGTCGGCAACATTCGCCTCAGATTCAACCGCATGGGCCGCACCTCAGTTCGAAAAACCTGGCTCTGTAGCTGACCTGGGGAGGGGGTGTGAAGAAGTTACGCCGCCGCGCAAATCGCGTCAACGCCAGAAAGACGCACTAACTTCTGCGCTTTCTTGATGCGCGCCTTCGCCTGAATCAGCCCCGTCCCCCGGGGCGCCTTTCAGCTCAAGCGGCAGACGCGCCGGGACCGGATGCGGGCAAGGTTGCGAGCGATCAAAGAGGAGTTGAGGCGGCGCATGCACGAACCGATCCCGATACAGGGAAAGTGGCTGGGACAAGTCGTCCGCGGATACTTCGCGTATCACGCAGTACCGACTAACAGCAAATGCCTCGGGGCTTTCCGGCACTATGTGGTTGATCTCTGGAGGCGCTCGCTTGTACAGCGCAGCCAACGCGATCACACTACATGGAACCGGATGGCGAAACTCGCGGCGGAGTTCCTGCCATCTCCACGCATCCTTCATCATGGCCGAGCGTTCGCTTCGTCGTCAAACACCCAAGGTGGGAGCCCGGTGCGTGAAATACGCCCGCCGGGATCTGTGCGGGGGGTGCGCAGTAATGCGCATCCCTACCGCGATAGCGTTTGGGATGCTGAGGCGACAGGTTCCACTTGTCCGAAATGGCGACTTCACGGACAGTTGAGGTCTATCCTGAATTTCGAGAGCTACCGATGTACAGGACACTGGCTTTGTGCGAGGCGTAACATTGATGTGTTGGTCAACTCGCTCGCCGAGGTTTATTTAATGAAGCGCCGTGCGTTCCTTTGCCAAGCCGCCAGTACCGCCGTTGTCGCAAGCTGCAAACCGCTTCACGCGATGCCCACCACCCCTTCTCGCGTTATCCCCCGCCGAACCCTTGGCAAGACCGGCGAGAAGCTTTCTATCATTGGATTCGGTGGCATCGTCGTCATGAACGAGGAGACCGGTGCAGCCAGCAACATCGTTTCCGAAGCCGTGGACCGCGGTGTCAACTACTTCGACGTTGCGCCCAGCTACGGTAATGCACAGGAGCGCCTCGGACCCGCACTCGCACCATATCGTAAGAATTGCTTCCTTGCTTGTAAGACGGAAGGACGATCGCGCGATGATTCACGTGTTCAGCTCGAACAATCCTTGAAGCTGCTCAAGACCGACCACCTTGATCTGTATCAGTTTCACGCCCTCACGAAAATGACCGAGCTCGACGCCGTACTGGCGCCCGGGGGCGCCATGGAGACCATGGAGGCTGCAAAGAAGGAAGGAAAGATCCGTTACATCGGATTTTCTGTACACTCGGCCGAAACGGCACTTGCAGCGATGGATCGTTACCCCTTCGATACCATTCTCTTTCCGGTTAACTGGGTTCTTTTCAGTCAGGCAAATTTTGGACCGCAGATTCTTAAGCGAGCCCAGGAGAAGAACATCGGTATTCTCGCTCTCAAGGGAATGGCCAAAACTGTCTGGGCCGACAACCAGAAACAGAATCATCCAGAGCCAAAGTGCTGGTATCAGCCTGCGGCGTTTCCCAGCGAGGCCTCGCTTGGTTTGCGCTGGACGCTTGGACATCCCGTTACAGCTGCGCTGCCTCCTGGCGATGAGCGTTACTTCCGCCTCGCGATGGACGTGGCCCAGAATTTCCAGCCGCTAGACGCTGGAGAAGAGCAGGCGCTTTTGGGGCGTGCTCAAGGCGTCCAACCGATATTTCACCTCGGCAATAATGCCTAGATCACGGGCGTAGCGCTCGACCGCTTCCTGCGCGGAAGACGGAGTTGTTAAACCAATCTGAGTCACAGAAGGGTACAAAGAGCGGCAAAGTGAAAGCTCCTATGAAACGTAAGCTGTCTCGTGGCAAGTGAACGCCACAGCCAATCTGGTATTCACTTGCACCGTCATGACCGTACAGAAAGGCATCAAGGGTCGTATTAGAGGTTTAGTGGCGCTTCTGGCAGGGCACTTTGTGGAGGCTTTGCATTGTCTAGAAGGGCATCAAAAGCGCGGTACGCCTGCGTGTTGGTCTCCGGGGGCGCTGGCATCTAATTAGGAGTGGCTCTTGTTCACGCATGATAATCCGGCATGGCCGCGCGGCGGCCACACCTGAGGATGAGAAGGCCTGCCTTGACGAAAGGCGTTTGTCCGAAGAGACTTTGGTGGCGCACAGGTACAAGGGTCGCGGACTTATTGGTGGTTCAACCCCGAATGATAATCTGACCCGCTGGCGGCTCACGTACACCTGACTGGTGCCCTTTCCGAGCCCGTAGAACAATATGCCCTATCGCCGCTGGTTGCCTGTTCGCATGGAGGAGCAGATGATCGAAGCGATTGTGGAGAGGTGTGCAGGTATTGATGTCGGGAAGAAGTTTGTTCTGGTCTGTGTCATGACAGGTGCGGCCAAGGATGAACCCCATACCAAGATCAAGAAGTTCGGCACCATCGTCAGCGAGCTCGAGCGTCTCGCCGCATGGTTAGTTGACGAGGGCTGCACGCATGCTGTGATGGAGAGCACGGGCAGCTATTGGAAGCCTGTCTTCAACCTGCTTGAGGCACACGTTCGGGTGATCCTTGCCAATGCCGCGGACGTGCAGAACCGGCGTGGACACAAGACCGACCCAAACGACAGCCGATGGCTTGCTCATCTGCTTCGCCACGGAATGATCCGTCCGAGCTTCATCCCACCCTTGCCGATTAGGGAGCTGCGAGATCTCACGCGACGTCGGAGACAGCTGATCGGGGAGAACTCAAGAGAACGGAACCGAATTCAGAAGGTGCTTGAAGACGCTAATGTGAAGCTCGGCGATGTGCTGTCGGATGTGTTCTGTGTGTCGGGTCGATTGATGCTTCAAGCCCTGCTCGAAGGCGATCTCAGTCCCGCTCAGATCGCCGAGCTCGCCAAAAAGAAGGCCCGCGTAAAGATCCCCCAGATCGCGGCAGCCGTCACCGGCCATCGTCTCACTGATCACCAACGCTTCCTGATTCGTCACGCGCTGCGCCACCTGCAGTTCCTCGACGAGGAGGTTGAGGCTCTCAACCAGGAGATCCGTCGCCGTATGGAAGATCGAGCTCTCGGCGAAGCGTTCCTTCTGCTACAGAGTATCCCCGGCATCAAGGAGGAATCCGCAGCCAGCATCCTGGCCGAAGTCGGTGCCGACATGCAGCAGTTCCCAACCGCCGCTCAGCTAAGCTCCTGGGCAGGTCTGTGTCCCGCCAATCACGAGAGCGCCGGTGTGAAGAAGAGTGTTCGCACCAATCGAGGAAACGTCTGGTTGAAGACGACACTGACGCAGAGTGCCTGGGCTGCGACGAATCGAAAAGGATCACGCCTGCAGTCGCGTTATCACGCCCTCAGAGCTCGCTGCGGTAACAAGCGCGCCATCGTCGCGCTCGGACACACGCTTCTCAAGACGATCTACACTGTTCTTTCCTCCGGTACACCATACCGAGAGGCCCCCATCGGCGAAGAGACTGAGCGGCAGGAACAACGTGCAAGGTACCACTTGCGCTGTCTAAGGAAGCTCGGCTATCCAACGCTGGCCGCCGAGTGAACCGTCCTCTTCTCAGAACAATGTCCTTTATCATGCGTGTACCTCTATGATAGCGAGCGAGTTATGTCCGATAAACCATCTCCATCTTCTGTATAGGTCGGTCTGTAGCTGCCAAGTAGAAATAATGTCGTAGCTCTGCAAAGCCAAAGTGTCGCCGCACGTCCCTGTTGGTAGGGATTGGGACGCGACAGATTGGGCTGGGTGCCCTCATTAGTCGTCTACAAAGAGGCGTACTTTCTCGGGGACCGGCGCAAGCGGCGAGAAGTTCAGCACTGTCTGCTCATGGCCTGCTGGGTGCTGCTCCCTCCACAGCTCCAGCAACAACGGCGGCATCTCCGCTAGAACCGCTATCGTTCGATGGACCTTTGCATGACAAGACGGGCACAGCGAAATCATCAATCGCAGGATCGATCTCCCCGGCAGCCGATGATGAACGATGATCGACCGCTTGTCACGACCCGAGGCGTCACAGACTCGGCAGCGATAACCATCGCGCTCCAGGACCGTCTCGCGGAGTCCGCCGAAATACTCATTGTCCTGCCGTTTCAGCGTGTAGCAGGTGGGGCAAAGGCCAACGAGGTCTGCAGGTTGGCCGTGAACGTGATGAGCTGCTTCTGGGTGAACTTCTTCTTCAGCAGAACCGTACCGGCTGCGCTGAGGGCTACGAGGTGAAAGGCCGTCTTGCCAAGATCGATGCCAACGGAATGAAGTTGCATAGGATGATCCTCCTTGAATCTGCGAACACGATCACTCACTAGAAGTGAGAGATCAAGCGGCGGACCATCTCAGAAACGGAGGAGATAGCTGACTTTGAGATAAATGCCGCGCTTGTCATTAAGGAGGGAATCGCCGGTGTGGTTCAGAAAGACGCCGTTGGGGTCGCACTGGCCTGTTTCCAACCGTGCGCACAGGGCGGGATTCAGGTTCTGTGAGTCGCTCGTGTAGCCCAGGTAAATGGCGGTACCTGGGTGGGGAACATAGGAGAGCAGAATGTCAGAAAAGAAGTCTTTCGAGTTTTGCTGTGCGGTAAATTGATGATTGGGGATGGTGGACGCGTAGATACCAATAAGACGCAAGGCTAAAGCCTTACTCATCTGAAAATTCCAGCGAGCGATGGCCTGGTGATTGTCATAGGCGATCAGCTGAGAGCCGGGAGCACGGAAGCGGGCGAATTCGTAGCTATTCTGAAGATCCAGGCGGGTGATGGGCTTGAGTTCCAGATTGATGGCGCCTGATTGAACGTTAACCGGCATCGGAGGCTGGTCAGTAGGCGGATTGTAGTTAACAGTGCGTCCGGTGTAGGTATTGATCTGCAGCGCGAACTGCGGGAGGGGCGATGTGGAGATGTCGATGCCTGCGACCTGGCTCCGGTATTCAACATTCTGAGTGAGTGGTGCGTAGTCTGAGGGACGGAGGCGGTCGTTATTGACGTCAAGGTAGGGGGTGATCTGGGTGCGACGCTTGAAAAGCGTGTTGTACGAGAGATGGAAGACGGAGTCGAGGCCGAGGCCAGTGTGATCCCAGTCTTGTTCCACATAGAGCTCAGGACCATGGGAGAGCAGAAATCTGCCAGCCGGCCGCCAGGTATAGAGGCTATGAATATGCGCCTCACGGATGTTGGGCCGCCGGAAGAAGCCCACAGCATCACGGAAGCCCTTAGCTGTATCGTTATAGGTCGTAGAGAAATACAGATTCTCACCGGAAAAGCTCAGGTTTTGTTTGCTGCTTTGCCCGCTCGATGTAGTGGCGTCGCGGTTACGGGTTGCGGAGGTGACGGCTTGCCCCGTAAGCGTCCACTGTTTGTGGAATCGATAGCGGTAGTCGATGCCGCCGAGTCGATTGAAGGAACCCTTGTACTCGCGGTCCGTGTAGAGGAGACCAGCGGAGGAGAATGGCCCGATGTCGCGGGCTATGCGGGCAACATAGAAGGAGGCGCGGCTCCCCGCGTAGGGGGCGCCGGGGGCGACCGCCTGGCCGGGACTGCGGTCATCTGTGGCGAGCAGGCCGATGGCCCAGGGGCCCTGCTTGCCTGAGAGACGCACGCCAATCTGAGGACTCACGATGTTGAGCGTGTAGAAAAGGTCGATAGGCGTTGAGAAATAGTTTGCGTTCTCAATGAAGAAGGGCCTTTGCTCCTCGAAGTAGGTCTGAAAGCGTTGGTTAGGTGGCGCTGGATTATCAACGTTGACCTGGGAAAAGTCGGGGTTGAGTGTGGTATCGAGAACAAGGGAGTTGTGCAGGACGATTTTGGCGTCGACGCCGGCGGTGCCCTGCAGCAGTTTCTGGTCAAAGGTGGGGGCGAGCGGGTTGCGGTCGTCGAGCTTGCGGTAATTCTGACCGAGGACATAGGGAATGAGCTGGATGTTATGACCGCGCTGAACGTCCGCAAACCCCTCGATGGGTGCGGCCTGAGTAAGACGTCCAGCGATCTGGCGAGAGATGCGCGGCCAATAGGCGCGCTCGGAGGCATGCGCAATCCAGCGGCGGAGAACAAGACCCCAAATCTGCATCTGTCCCGGACCGGCGTTGCGGAAGCGGAGGCTCTGAAAAGGAATGCGCATCAGAGCGACGTAGCCGAAGGGTGTGCGTCGGCCCCAGGTATCCCAAACGGTGTCGAACGAGAAGTCGGGTTGAGACTGACCTTCGGTGTAAGCGGCATCAGCCTCCACCCCAAGTGGGTTGGTCTGAAAGAGCAGGCCACGGCGGTGATCGTAAAAAGTATCGAAGGTGACCTCGACCTTGTCGTCGTCGCCAAGGTGATCACGGGGAATAAGATGTGCCCGGATCTCCTGGGGCGTGCGATCCCGGCAGATGAACGCGACATAGAGATCGTGACCGGTGTAGCCCAGGTAAGCTGAGGTAGTCTCGGTGACCGGAGCCCCGTCCTCCGGGTCCTGCTGGACGAAGCCCGTGAGATCGAGCATGGACTGGGACGTTGGGGTATTCGGGCTGCCGGAGAGGAAGTCCTCTAGCCGGGGTGGAGCAGAGAGGCGTGGAACAAGGAGTGGTCCCCGGATCCTGTCTAAAGTTACCGCCGGGGATGGCCGGTTTCTGTGGGGTAGAGGGGCTTCCGAGAGTGGGAGCGTGGTGCGAGGTGGCTTGGGCGTACCGGATGGATTCTGAGGGACGCGTCCCGAGGGTGCAGTCTGCTGTGGGGTTTGGCCTGTCTGCTGGGCACTATTATGCATCCGCAATATGGAAGCTGCTGATGCCCCCCATGTTGGGGAGAATGCGGACAACAGAACGAGACTTCGAAATATAGGCCTGAGCATCAAGGAGGCGCTGCTAAAAATTAGGGAGCGCTCCGAGACCATGGTACTCGCCGTGGTGGGGCAGTGCCAATTCCGCTAAACGGAGGAGGATGCAAGATGCTTGTGCCACTGCTAGCCAATGCACAGTGAGCACCCGTCCTGCAACGGGCATGGATAACCATTGGCGCCGGCTTAGGCACTGGCTTCTTGACTTCAAAACTGAGTCGGGTTTGCTCATGCCCTTTCGGGTGCTGCTCCCGCCAGAGCTGAAGAAGGAGGGGCGGCATGGCCCTACAGAACAGCCCTTGTTCGATGGACTTTGGCGTGACAACCAGTGCATAGAGAGATCATCAAGTACAGGACCGATTTGCCAGGCACGCGATGATGAACAATGATCGACCGTTTGTCTCTGCCAGACGCGTCGCACACGCGGCAACGGTAGCCGTCGCGTTCCAAAACCATTTCTCGGAGGCCACCGAGATGCTCCTCACCTTGTCGCTTGAGCGTATAGCAGATAGCGCACAGACCGTGGGCGAGGATCCTCAGATTTCCGCAGCCGCAATGCATCGAGCGTTGTTTGAGCCGTGTCACTTCCCTCCCCTTCCCAGGTACAGGTAGATCGTATTTCGGGTGACACCCAGCTCTCGGGCAAGCACCGTCTTAGACTCCCCATCCGCAGCCCGCCGGGTGACTTCAGCGGCCTGCACGGTCGTCAAGCTACGCTTTCGTCCGAGATAGACCCCTCCCCGCTTCTTGGCAAGCGCGATTCCCTCTCGCTGGCGCTCGCGGATCAATGCGCGCTCGAACTCGGAGAATGCTCCCATGACGCTCAGCAAGAGGTTCGCCATCGGTGAGTCTTCCCCAGTGAATGTCAGGCTCTCTTTGACAAACTGGACGTGAACTCCGCGCTTGGTCAGGTCGAGCACAATCCTACGAAGATCATCGAGGTTGCGAGCCAGACGATCCATCGAATGGCAAACCAACGTGTCGCCCTCTCGAATGAAAGAAAGTAGGAGTTCGAGGTTCGGCCGCTTGGTATCCTTGCCGGACGCCTTATCGGTAAAGGTCCTGTCCAGGTCCAGGCCTTCCAGTTGCCGCAGTTCACTTTGATCGACAGCACTCACCCGGAGGTAGCCAATGTGAAGGCCTTTCCGTCGCGTGTATCGCGGCACTTTCGTCCTAATAGGTTCTTTAGCTTTCGGCATTGGGCGTAATACTATCCCAGAAGCAATGCTATTGATACGCTTTCATGGGCTATCGGACGTGTAACTATAGCGTATACCCCAAGACTACGACATTGAAGCTATGAAACAGGGTGACCGAGACCCAAGCGTCGCTGACAAACGCTGGCAGTAAGATTATGCTGCCTTGATTCATCATCTGGACCGCACCGGCGGATGTGACGCCGGCTGAAATCGAGGAGCTGAGACGACCCTTAGCCTTCGAGCACGGTGGGCAGATGTTCCATGCCTCGCTTACTCTCCCCGACATCGAGAAGGCCGGCTTTTCGCGCTACAGCTCCTAGCCGGTGGCCAGCGTATCCGCCTCTTTCACGACCGATGAATTCAGGGATATACGTAAGCAGATGGTCGCTGGTGAAACCGGTGCTAAGACATTGAGTTGAGGTGCCGTAAGTTATTGATTACAGAGGTTTGGGATTTATCTAACGTGCTCTAACATCGTTTTCTGAAGGGATCCCCTACCTGCCCGCGATCACAGCGAGTGCAGGAACGGCGTACGGCGCTGCCCTTTTCACCGGCGCCAGCATCGTCGTGCTGCCGGCGATCGGCTATGTGCCTTCCCCACAAGAACGGACGCCGGTCCAGCACCTTCGGTGGACTGGCGGCAAATGTTCTGTATGGCGCAGTAACAGAGGGTGTTTGCCAGTTGCTCCGCTAGAACGACAGGAGAAGGAGACTAGAGATGGAACTCAAGAGGTTCAACGTAACCGTATGCCCGGTTCGACCCCTCCCGGTATTCGTCTCTACTCCGCAGGGAGACCTTCCTCAATCGCTTGTGCAACATCCTCGATTGAAGTGTGCTGACTCAGGGCCACGATGTCTTGATCGTTCGCGACCTTCTGCAAACCCATCTTTCCCGCGATCTGCCTGTCCATGCTGAGCACGGCGGTGATCTCCTTTTCTGTGAGCATGAGAATTTGCAGCATCAAGTGATCGCGCTCGTCGCCACGTTTGCTGACGCGGGATTGCCTCATCAAGATCAGGCTCGCAAGGACGATTGCTTCCAGGGCGACGCAAGTGCCTAGCAGGGAGAAGGGAGGTGGGTCGAAGTGATACCAATGCCCAGGACGAAGTGTATTGAAAAGAATCCAGCCCAGAAACATAGAGATGTGAAGCAGAACGAAGGGAAGGCTTCCAACAAAGTTCGCGATCGCGTCCGCAATCCTCTCCGCACGCGTACGCTTTGCCAAGAACTCCTGTTCATGCTTCGCAATCAGATCAATGTGGTCCTGAACGTGTTCTTGCGACATCTCATACTCCCAATTAACGTCTCCCCGAACGGGCTTTCCTTCCTGCCAGATAACGGTCCACATTTGATTCGAACCCAGAAGAGGAACAAATGCTCTGTACCGGTGTCCACTGTCGTCTCAGAGGCTCGCGAAAGCCTCCTTGAGAATCGTTGCCGACTCGATCAAGGCCTCCTGTTCGGGAGCATTGAGCGCAAGCTCAAGCACAGTCTCTATGCCATTCTTTCCGACGATGCAGGGTGTACTGAATGAGACATCCTGAAGTCCATACTGTCCGTCGATGCGAGTAGAAACCATCAGCACGGAGCGTTCATCCCTGAGAATCGCCTGGCAGATGCGCGTCACGCAGGCGGCAATGGCGAAACAGGTATTTCCCTTGAGGGCAGCAACCTCTGGCCCTGCCTGCCGTACCACCCGTTGCAGCTCATCCCGAGGAGCAAGTTCGTTCGCACCCGGAAAGATAGCGAGCGGGATGCCCCCAATTTGGGCTGAACTCCAGACAGGAACTGAAGAATCACCATGCTCGCCGATCACATTGGCGTGCACCGAACGTGCGTCTACCTTCAGGTGCTCCGCCAAAGCCGCGCGCAGGCGCTCTGAATCGATCAGCGTTCCTGTACCGATGACCTGCCCAACCGGAAGCCCGGATTCTTGCTGGGCGATGTAGGTCAGCACGTCGACAGGATTTGAAGCCAGGAGCAAAACTCCCTGAAATCCTTCCGACATGATCTTTGCGATGCATTCTCGGACGAGCACAACGTTTTCCTTGAGCATATCGAGCCTTGAGCCCGTGAACTTGCCCGGTGCGCCCACTGTAATCACAGCAACCTGACTTGCTGCCGCTTCTTTGTATGAGCCGGCGATGACCTTGACGGGAGTCCCGAGCGGAACGGAATGCTGAAGGTCGCGTGCTTCCCCAAGCGCTTTATCTTCCGAGTGGTCAATCAGGATAAGCTCACGAACAGAGGGCTGGGCAAGAAGAGAAGCCGCGCAGGCGGACCCTACATTGCCGCACCCTATGATCGCCACGGAAGAGATCTCTGAAGCCATTTAGTCCTGTCTGTCACATTCGGTTAAGTAGAAGTAAAGCGCGATTCGGAAGCAGTCCAGTCATCGACGCAGGGCGGATTCATCGAAATGGAGCAGAAGGTCGGCTGGATCTTGCCAGACCTGAATACAGCCAGCGTCGAAAAGATCACTGCGTTTCCAACCTCCACTGGTAAGCCCAATAGTCGGAATCCCCAGCTTGCCTGCTGCCTGCGCGTCCCACGGGGTGTCTCCGAGGGCGACGGCTTGTTGTGGCTGCATGCCGACTTTCTTCAGGGCTGCGGCAAAGATATCGGCTTCAGGTTTGGAGGCTTTAGCGTCTGCGCTGGTGGAAGCGTCGTCGATGAGGTCTTCCATGCCGACGATCTTGCACAAGGTCGGGAGGTCCTCTTTCTCGGAGGAGGTAGCGAGAACGATCTTCATTCCGGACTGTTTTACTCGGAGGAGGAGGTCGCGAGCTTGAGAGAACGCCACGATACGAGACATGTAGTCGCGGTGGAAGAGTTCCTTGCGGAACTCCTTCATTGGTTTTTCCAGGCGTTCGCGGTCAGCTTCCGGCACGAAGGTTGGGATCACCTGGTCCCCGCCCTTGCCGATCTGCCGCCAGGCATCGTCCATGCCGATCTCGATGCCGAAATGTTCAAAGGTACGACGCCATGCCTCAGCGTGAAGGGTATTGCTGTCTACAAGGGTTCCGTCAATATCAGTGAGCAAAACGTCCGCCATTGGTTTCTCCCGGCGGCCTAGAAGTGCTACCACCTGCCGTTTTGTTCGATGCAATCCCGCCGCGCAAACTGATCTAGGTTAGAGCGCGGTCTTAAGCTCGGTGGCCAGGGTGCTTACGGGGTGAGTCGATATCTTTCTTGCTATGGTGGCCAGCGATTCACCACGCCGATACATCAGGTATGCTGCTGCAGCTCCGGAAAGCAAGCTGGCCCAAATAAAGAAACGCTTCATGGTTCCCTCCAACTTTGTTAACGTTCGATCTCTGCCAGCCTGGAAGCCAGCAATTCCTCAAGACCCACGAGCGCCTTGGAAAACCCCTCGATGCCTTCCGTCAACTTGTCATTCGCCATGCGATCAGCGGCGTGCATCGCCTCAAAGATGCTCTCGTTCATTTCGATCTTCTCGATCGCCATCCCCTTCGCCTTCTCGGGATCGAGCTTTCGGTCAAGCTGTCCCTGCTGCTGATTCAATTCCGCGAGAAGTTTTGGTGAAATTGTCAGCAGATCGCATCCTGCAAGCTCGACGATCTCTCCCGTGTTCCGGAAGCTAGCGCCCATGACCTGCGTTTTGTAACCGAAGTGCTTGAAGTAGTTGTAGATCTGCGTCACGGACTGAACGCCAGGATCCTCTGGACCCTTAAAGTCGTTGCCAGTATCTGCTTTGTACCAATCGAGGATGCGCCCGACGAAGGGCGAAACCAGCGTTACCTTCGCCTCCGCGCAGGCGACGGCCTGATGCATCCCGAATAGAAGCGTGAGGTTGCAGTGAATGCCTTCCTGTTCGAGGATCTCCGCAGCTTTAATCCCTTCCCACGTGGAAGCCACCTTGATGAGCACACGTTCGCGAGAGATACCGGCTTGATCGTACTGCGAGATCACGTCTCTTGCCTCAGCAAGAGTCTTTTCCCGATCGTAGCTCAGCCGTGCATCGATCTCGGTCGACACGCGCCCAGGCACGATCTCCAGTATTTTGCGGCCGAAGGCGACGGCCAGAGTCTTGAACGCCTGTACCGCACCCTCCTTCTTGGAAGCGTCTTTGCCAAGCTTCTCCTGTGCGGTGCGGAGAACGTCGTCCACGATGGGCTGGTACTCACTTTCCTTTGCTGCTTCCGCAAGGAGCGAGGGATTAGTCGTAGAGTCTTGCGGCTTGTAAGCGGCAATCGAGTTGATGTTTCCACTGTCGGCAACGACAGTGGTCATGGTGCGAAGTTGTTCCAGGACTGTTGCCATATCTGCCTCTGACCCGTCTACGAGTGTCCTTCTTGGGAAGAAGTTGGAGCGACAGCGGTGTCGCCATTCGTTTCTGCTTGCGCTTCCCGATCGGCTTCCTCATGCCTGCCCAGAAGATGAAGCGCGGCTGACGTCACATGCTGGGCAGTGAAACCAAATTTGGCCATGATTTCTTCCGCTGAAGCTGAAGCACCGAACTGATTAATGCCTATCATCGCTCCATCCAAGCCAGCGAAGGCCTCCCACCCCATAGTGCTTGCAGCTTCCACGGTGACTCGCTTTCGCTGTTCCAGCGGAATAACAGAGTTTTGATACTCAGGACTTTGCTCACGAAAGAGCGCCCAGCTCGGCATGCTGACCACACGTGCGTGAACGCCGAACTCCTTCAGACGCTTATGTGCCTGTACGCAAAGGTCCACCTCGGAGCCGGAGCCAATTAGCAGTACCTCAAACGATCCACCTTCGCCATCGATCAGAACGTACGCACCCCGAGCAACATTGACGTCCATAGCCTGTGTCCGGACCAGGACCGGAACATTCTGGCGGGTCAACACAAGGACCGTCGGGGTATTTCGCTCCAGTGCGAGGGTCCAGGCCTCTGCTGTCTCATTCCCATCCGCAGGCCGAATTACGGTCAGTCCCGGGATCGCCCGGAGTCCGGCGAGCTGCTCAATCGGTTCATGGGTCGGACCGTCTTCTCCGACCGCGATGCTGTCATGGGTGAAGACGTACGTTGCTTTCAGCCCCATCAGTGCGCCGAGGCGGATCGCCGGCTTCATATAGTCAGAGAAGACCATGAAGGTTGCGCTAAAGGGCAGCAAGCCGCCATGTGCCGCCATGCCGTTTACGGCAGCGCCCATCGCGTGCTCGCGTATGCCGAAGTGGACGTTTCTTCCGGCATAGTCCCAGGTTTCGCCTACCTGGCCCTGAGTTGCGGGTTTGGAAGCCGTCGGCGGCTCGAAGTCGCCGGCACCCACCAATGCCGTGTTGGTCGAGGGATTCAGGTCTGCCGACCCTCCGAAAATATTGGGGATCCGCGCAGCGAGTGCGTTCAGAATCTTGCCACCCGCCACGCGGGTCGAGACCGGCTTGTCTCCCGGCTTCCATGAAGGGAGGTTCGCATTCCAACCGACCGGAAAACTTCCAGCCATGATCTGCTTCCACTCGCTCGCCTGCTCAGGGTAAGCAGCGGTGTAGTCGTCGAAGAGCTGATGCCAAGCGTCCTCGCGTTCCTGTCCACGATCCACCGCCTCGCGAAGATGGGAGAGTGCCTCCTCTGGCACGTAGAACGTCTCCGTCCATTTCCATCCCAACGCCGCCTTTGTCGCTGCAACTTCTTCTTCGCCCAGGGGGGAACCGTGAGCCTGAAAGGTGTCATGCTTCTTTGGACTCCCGAAGCCGATATGGTTTCGCACCAGTAGAAGCGAGGGCCGTTCAGTTTCCGCCTGCGCTTCGCGGATTGCGCTCTCGACGTTGGCCAAATCATTTCCGTCCGGCACCGCGCGGGTATGCCACCCATAGGCGTCGAAGCGGGCGCGCACATCTTCGGTAAAGCTGAGATTCGTAGACCCAGCCAGGCAAATCTCATTTTGGTCGTATAGGTAGACGATCTTACCTAGTTTCAAATGACCGGCGAGAGAAGCCGCTTCAGCGGTGATTCCCTCCATCAGATCTCCATCGGACACGATCCCATAGGTATGGTGGTCCACAAGCGTGTGTCCCGGGCGGTTGAACCGGGCCGACAGCCAGGCCTCCGCCATCGCCATGCCGATGCCATTCGCAAAGCCCTGTCCGAGCGGTCCCGTTGACACCTCAACACCCGGCGTGTGGTGGCTGCGCTCGGGGTGGCCTGGGGTACGGCTGCCCCACTGCCGGAAGCGCTTCAACTCCTCCATCGGAAGATCGTAGCCAGTGAGATGAAGCAGGCTGTAGAGCAGCGCCGAGCCATGCCCGGCAGACAGCACAAAGCGGTCCCGGTCAGGCCACAGAGGATCATTTGGGTTGTGCTTGAGAAAACGATCCCAGAGTACGTAGGCCATGCTGGCCGCACCCAGCGGTAGCCCAGGATGGCCGGAATTTGCCTTTTGCACTTGGTCGATCGAAAGGGTGCGAAGGGTATTGACGCACAACAGATCCAGGTCGCTACCGCTCATTCTCTTCTCCGGGGCGTGGCTGAGGGGTGGATCAGCAAACTACCCGGGCGACTGACGCCTCTCGGTAAAGTGCTTGAATACCAATCTGATGCAGATATCGCGTGCCGGGGCAGTGCGGGACGGAGCGTCGAAGCCGCTCTAATCGGCTTCATCCTTAGCCTCTTCGAGGCTCTGATCGCCGGAAATCTCATCCCAGTCATAGCCCAGAAAATGGCTGATATGGAAGAGCTTGCTTTCCCAAGCCTCACGTCCACGCACATACAGATGAAGGCTTCGATTTTAGAGTTCCGAAGAGAGATGCCTGCCCTTTCTAAGCGCCGTACGGCGCTTAGAAGCACCGTTTCGCGTCCCAAAGATGATTGAGGAACGTGCCTTGCGGCTCTTCCCTGAACAACAAGCCCCTCCCCGCGCCGATACCGCTGGCGTGGGGAGGGGGGCGTCAGCGGTGCTCACTTTGCGGGCCGGAGGCGTCTCGCTCACGGTGCCTAGCTCTTCAGGTCCTGCGCTGTATCGCGCACGGTCTGAGTCGCTTTGCCGGCAAGGTCCTGTGCCGCTCCCTTTACCTGGTCGACTACGCCACTACCTTGGAGCTTGTCGTCACCGAAAGCCTGGCCTACACCCCGCTTAACCTTCCCAGCGATCTGGTTGCCGGTACCGGAAACGCGCCAAAGCAACCAGGCTAGTCCCACTCCTGCCAGACGGCGACCCCGACAAAATGCCTCTGCATTTTCTTTTATGAACCGTTCGGCCTCTGCCTTCGTGATGCCGGGAGCGACCCGCAGGCCGACCCCGATGGAGATTCCTTCCAGTCGTAAATCCTCATTGTCTGCAACAGCCGCCATACGCATGCATTGGCCCTGTTCCGGGCTTGCGTCGAGATAGAACAAACAGGGTTTTCCGCGCGGTGAAAGATCATGCCGATCATGTTAGCGTGCGGACTTACCCAGCGAGCGCTTCAGCGCCAGCCGCCGAATTCCGGAAGAGGATCCGGTGTTTAAAGGCGAACTCTCTGTATGGAAGATCGTATCGATGCGATCATGCATCTGAAAGCCAAAGTTTCAGAGGGCCAGCCCGCACGTGGAGGTTTCAATACCCTCAGTTGTG
>JAABVA010000705.1_pt1 | contig 40349 bp, 41 predicted proteins | sample 5560331 | NCBI WGS metagenome assembly JAABVA01 (sample SAMN12812661, study PRJNA571458) | rock metagenome | isolation source: Antarctica rocks | place: Antarctica: Victoria Land, Mt New Zealand sud | collected 2016-01-07 | reverse complement strand
GAATGATGATGCATTTGACATGAATTGTTGTCAAGTTGATGTCTGCATAGAGCAAAATGTCAATGAAAATTCTACAACAAAAGTGATAATGCGAAAGAGTAATGCACTTACTTTTCATAAAGAAGCATATAAAGTCTTCAGTGACTTCTTGAAGAGCACTCAAGACAGAGCGCTGAATGCGAAAATCATATTGTAGCATGTTCGCTTGAGCATAATCATGCATAATCTCTTTAATCAGTCTTTTGAAGATCATTTTGAGAATGAGATTTTCTGCGATCTTCTGATATTTTCAAATTTCGCACAGCGCAACAGTGTCTGATTTGTAGCGTCTTTTCTGTTGCAAAGCATTAGTATGTCAGTAGATAATGCATTATTCATGTGCATTATCTTTTTAGTAGTAATAGTAGATTTAAAGACTGAAGTTTCTTTGATAACATAATGATCAGTTGAATGCATTGAGTTCTTAGACGTCTTACGTGCTGATGCATGTGTTAAAAATGAACTTGTCAGCAATAAACAAGTCATATTGCATTATCAGTATGCATTATCAATAACATGCTTGCTGCATGTCATTGTTTATCAAGAATGATTGATTTGATTTATGTAAACTTGATTTTTGAAAGTATTATCTTCGAAAATATTATTTATTGAAGCGTTGATTACTAAAACGATTCAAGAAAATATGATAGAAGAAGTGATTGAAAAATCAGAAAAGAAATTGAAGAAAATATTGAATAAGTGTTAAAAAATAAGTGTTAAGAATAATAATTAAATTTTTCTCGTTGCACTCAAATTCATCTCACTTGATGAGTTTTTTTCTTACTTTTCAAAATTCTCTATCTGTTTATATTCTATTGAACTACTCAAATTTCATTGATACTGTTGCATTACTCAAATGCATTATCAAGAGAACAATGTTGATTCTAACAGATAATGTTCACTCTATTTGTAAACTCAAAGTTTATTGCAAGTCGAAATCGTGGTGAAAATTGATTTGATGAGATCAAAGAACACTACAAGCGACAGAACAACAATCATGTAGTCATATTCAAACGACTACACAAACTAAAACAATTCAATGTTTGAAAAGAAGCGAATGAGATCAACAAAGCAGCGATGAAAGACAATGTAAGAGACGAGATAGAACAAGAACGAAAGAACAAAGATATTCATGATAATGCATCTTAGTAATGTAATACTAGATAAAGCGCTAATCTGTTTATAGTCGAATGCTTTGAATCGAAAATTAGATGCAAAGCAAATGCTGAGATTGTTGCTGAGATAATAAAGCTTTTCAATATAACTGCTGCGACACAAGATGCAAATACTACTGCAGCACAAAATGCGAATACTACTGCGAAGAAAATTGCTTCGAAAGCAACGAAGATATGCATTATTTATATGCATTATCTTTCAATTGTAGAAACTAATATCAATTTTAGAAGACAACAGACGAGCTGAACGTAAGCGAAGAAATATCAAAATTTATGATTTTTATAGTTCACTTAATTCAACAAAGAATTCTTCATCATGATGATATGAAGAAGTTAAAGCAGACTGATGATACTAATTCTATGACAGCTTTTCAGAATTTTACAACAGAATTCGTCACTCTCTCAACTGTCAAAGAATGAGAAATTCAGAATTTAATACATGCAATAAATTCTAATTTGAATGATCTCATCATAGTAGAAAACAATAACGCAGAGATGCGCTATGAAGCAAAGAAGAATAAGAAGAAACTACAACATGATGAATATGAGATAATCAGTAGTGAGAAGAAAGAAAATAATGAAAGTGAAAAGAAAATAATAGAGCTGTTCAACTAGCGAACAGCGCTTATCTTACTTTCTAAGTTCTAATCATAACTCATAATCTTATAAATTCATAGTGCATTATCTTTTTGCATTATCGTGAAGAGTGTTCAATAGAAAGTCATGATGAAGACTGTTTGATCAAGCTATTTACATCTATCTAATATCTTGTTCAATCAAGTCGAATTGTCGAGTCAAGCTTCTCAACTCGATTTGAGTTCTCGAGTTCAACTTCTCAACTCGACTCAACACTTTTTCAAAAAAATTTCAACTCAACTCAACACTTTTCAAGTCGAGTACTCGACTTGATGCGATCAGTCTAACTGAAGAGCATTTCAAAGAATTTTGAAATCATTTCTCTCAAATCTCTGATGCTGATTCATTGAAATCACGAATGAAATTATCAAGTGCTGCATCATTCATTCATGAAGATGATGAATCATTCGCTGAAACAATAATACTTCTCATGTTCTATGAAATTTGAAAGACTTAAAGTTTAGTTCTTGATAAAGAAACAAATTGACTCTACGAGTTAAATAAACAACAAGAAGACGAAATCAAAGAGTTGAAGATTAAACTTCAAGCTAAAGAAATCACTTCTTCTGATTTCATTTACTCTGAGTGTTCTAAATCTCAAAAAATATCTGATTCTTCGCTGTTTACTGATAAAAAGAATTCTACTTGAAAGAACTGATACGGAAAAATTCAGAATAAACTAGAGATCAACGTCGATCTCTTTTCTAATGAATGAGTCAAATTGAGCTATATACATTCTAGATTATTTGATGACGCAGCTGAGATCACTTAAGTTAAACATGAACGTGACTGTGTCAATCTTTATAAGATCATTGACGATCTTTTGAAAGAGTTAACTCAGTTGTTCAATGACTCGAATAAGAAAGTCAACTTTTGTAGAGAATACTACAATTTAATTCAAGAATTTAAGAAATTCAATGAATTCTATACTTAGTTTCAACGTCTATCTTTCTATTTAAACTATCATGAGAAGTAACTGATTGCTGATCTGAAAGATAAAATACATTCTCATCTTCAATTCATTTGAATAGATCAATTAGTTCAATCTGATTTTCTAAAGAATATTCATTTCTATTTGATTCATTTGAATAATGATCAGCGAGTTATTTGAGAGATCAAGAACAAGATTAAATGCATTAATGACGTTTCAAAGATTATCTTTCATAAAGTGACTGTTATCATTCAGCAGTCATTTGATCATTCAAAGTCTGATCATCTAAAGTCGTGTGACGCGATTTTAACTAACGTCAAAGAAACAGATCTTCTAGTCGAAATCTGTTTCATATGTCATAAATCAGATCATAACTTTAAAGAGTGCTTGAATCAACCTACTAAAATCAATGCAGTGAACAATAAATATGATCATTTTAATTTTAATTTCAATTCAAATTTTGATTCAAAAAACTAGTCATCTCTTCAAAAGTCATTGAAGAGATAGAGATTATATCTTTGTGCAAACTAAATGAAATTCTATTGAAAGAAAATTACTTTGAAAAGTCGTTTTTAATTGATGCTTATCTCATTTCTCAGAATTGATCTTTCAGTCTTCATTCTCTAATAGACAGTGATTCAGTCATTTACATGATCATACATTTTAATCTAGTTGATAAAGTATGCAAGAAACTGAAAATTCAATCTATATTACTGACAAAAGAGAAGCTAATAAGAGATTATGATGAAAAGATATTTAAGAAGATCATCACTCATAAAATTTTACTCAATCTCATCATTGAAAGTCATAAGAAATTGATTATATCAATGCTGATAGCTGATATTGATCATCATGAAGTCATATTGAGTAAGCTCTGAATGAATAAAAACGAAATATTATTGAATATGTGAAATGACATCATTGTTTTTTCAAATCAATTGAATACTTCTATTTCAATTTTTTCAATTCTTTTCAATTCAAAGCACTTAAATTGATCATGATCAACTTCATCTTCTTCAATCACTAAGATTAAGATCTTTATGATGCTCAAATGATTCATTCGAGAAGAGTCATTCTTGATTTGAAGCATAGACGCAGCTTCGTTCAAAACACTGTTAAATTGTTCAAAGAAAAACAAGATCAAAGTCTTTGCTTTATTCATGATGAACATCAATAGAAAAATCACGTACAATACTCAGTGCGATTTGAATGCTTTAAACGTCTTTTCAATCAATGAAATGACTCAGAATTTGAAAGATATTAAAGCGAAGCTGTCATCAAAATATCATGAGTTTCTAGATGTTTTTGATTAAACTCAATCGAATAAACTATCTTTTCATCACTTTTATGATCATAAAATTGAACTCATCAATGATTCAACGTCTTCTTGCTGTCGAGTTTATCAAATGTTCTCTGTTAAACTTCTGAAAGTAAAGAAGTACTTAAACGAGAATTTGTCAAAGAAATTCATCACTTCTAGTCAGACTCTCTATTTCTTTTTCGTTTTATTCGCTTTCAAAGCAAATAAAGATTTTCAATTCTGCGTGAACTATTAAAAGTTAAATATCATTTTCAAAAGAAATAAATATTCTTTATTGCTGATAAATGAAATCATTGATAAAATAGTGAATTGCAAGCATTTGACTAGATTGAACATCATATCAGCATTCAATAAACTTTGAATGCATCTTAATAATGAGAATTACATCACTTTTATCACTGCTTTAGAAGCATATAAATATAAGATGTTATCATTCAAACTGACTAATGAATTGATCTTCTTTCAGCAATATATAAATGATGTTTTATGAGACTTTCTGAACGACTTTTGTCAAGTTTATTTAGATGACATTCTCATTTATAGCAAAATGAGAAAGAAACATAAAGATCACATCAAACTAGTATTGAGTCAACTACGTGAAGCTGAACTGCAGATGAATATTCAAAAGCGCGAATTTAATGTAGAAGAAACTATCTTTCTAGAAGTCATTGTATCAGAACTAAATCTTTATATGAATCTCAGCAAAGTGATAGTCATAGTCAGCTGAATCACTTCAATCAATCTAAAAGAAATTCAAAACTTCATGAGATTTGTTAACTTCTATCATCATTTCATTAAGAATTTCTCGAAGCTAATTAAATCATTCACTCAGTTGACTAGAAAGAACACGTCTTTTGTTTAAAATGAGATCTGTGTTCAAGTCTTTGACAATCTAAAGAAACAAGTCAGCTTGATCTTAGTACTTCATTACTTCAATCTCAAATGACAAGCTATTCTGAAGATCAATGCTTTGAACTATGTAAAAGGTGAAATACTATCTCAGTATGATGATGAGAAAGTTTTTCATTCGATGATCTTCTACAGCAAAAGCATGATTCTCACTGAAATCAATTATCACATTTATGACAAGAAATTGCTAGTCATTATTCAATGCTTTGAACATTGATGACTCAAGCTGAAATGCATTGAATTATTCATTCAGATGTTCATCGATCATCAAACTTTGAAAATCTTCATGAAAAATAAACAGTTGAGTCAATGACAAGTCAACTATCTGAACATTCTATCAAAGTTCAACTTTCAGATCATCTTTAAATCAGGCAAAATGAACATTAAAGTCAATGCTTTAATCAGAATGCTTTTAGCAAACGTTTCTGAATCAGCTCAGCGTCTTGAAGATTATTTTCAGACTATTCTGACTTTCAATAAAATTGATGTTCTATTTATTGAATCGAAAGCAAATCTCTATCAACGAGTATGAATAATTAATCAAACAGATGAGTTCTGCAGCGAATATAGATAAGCTATGAACGAAAACAAGCTCAAATTTCATATCACTAAACTGAAGAAATGCGAAATCATTGACGACGTTCTATTTAGAAAAGATTTACTGTAAGTTTCTGAAAACATGCACACGAAATTACTATAAGAAGTGCATTATCAATCTTCAATTTCTCACTTCAACAATAAATGAATCATTGATTTAGTTTAGCATTTCTACTATTGATCAGATCATCGAGCTACTATTTGATGATACATTTGAAACTGTCATGCTTGTCAGCGAAGCAAAGTCTCTAGAAATAGCATCAATGAACTTCATTATTCTCTCTCGATTTCATAGAAATGCTGAAAAGATATAGTTATGAACTTCATCATTGAACTATTTCTGTCAGAAAGCTATAACATCATTTGCATAATCATATGTCATTTCATCAAAGAACATCACTATGTTTTCTGTCATTGAGAAGATGATGACATTTCAGTCGAAGAAATGATTTGAATCATGTTATGAAATGTCTATTGATTGCATGATTTATTCAGTTCTATTGTTTTAAACAAAAACTTTCAATTCATATCAACTATGTAAAAAAGTCTTTGCAAGCGACTGAGAATCACAGCTAATCTATTCACAGTTTATCATTCTAAGATTGATGATCAATTGAAATGAGTCAATTAAGACGTTGAATGCAAACTTAGAATTTACTACAATTACATGCAGAACGACTGAATCAAATGAATATCTATGATGAAATTCAGCGACAATTTCAATATTTTCTTAATCACTTCAATGATTTTCTTCTACTTCAATAAAGAATTTCACTCTCAAATGAGTTTCAATTCAAATACGACTGACTATGAAACAACTTGTGAACGACTTGAAGCTAGAAAAGCAGATGATATTGTCATTTGAATGAAAGAATTATTGAACTTCGATCATCAACAATTGAAAAAGACGAAGCTGATCATTGAAATTCAAATCAATAAACATAAATGAGATGTCATCTATGAAGTAGATGACTGAGTTTAACTATCTTTCAGAAACATCAAGACAACGAGACTTTGCAAAGATTTAAAAGATAAACAGCTAAATCTTTATCAAATCACTGTCAAAATGAGTATTTTCTATCATCTTCATCTATCAATCAGCTTGAAGCATCTGCATTCAATATTCAGCTTGAAGCTACTGCAATCATATTCAGAAGACTTTCTATCAGAACAGCATTCAGAATCACTCAGATTAATCATTATCAAAGATGATAAACATTAAAAGATAAATGATATATTGAACTTCAGACGCTATTGAGATTGAATACAGTACAAAGTTAAATGAACAGATCTAGATAAAAATGACGAATGATATTATGTTGATAAAGAAAAATTCAATGACTCAGAGAAAGTTTTGAACGAATTTCATAAGCTATATTCAAACAAATCGCGCTAAATATCGAAATAACTATCAACAAAAGTGAGCAAATGAACTACATTCATGCAAACATGAATTTTTGAAGAAAAGAATAATGTTACAAGCGTATCAAGACTGATAAGACTGAACAAGACTGAAGCTTTAATCAATTTGCAGTGAATGTTAGCGAGTTCTCTGCGTAATGATTAAAGCTAATCAGCGAGCTAGTCGAGTTTGACTCAAATATGACTCAGATATGATTTAATTTCTTTTTTCTTTCTCAACATTCTTTTCTTTCATCAACATCTTGTTCATCTACATCATATTCTTTTCATGTCACAAACACATTTCTTTCAAGTTTAATGCAATTTCTGAACATTACATAAATAAAAGCTTTTGTATCAATCTTTTTCTGTATTTTTAATATTCAGTTATAACTATCTTTAAAGATCAAGCACTATCAATTCTGATCTTCATTGATTGTATTATTTAGGCATGATTCTGACAGAAAGTCATATAAAATGTTTGATAGAAAGTTATATAAAATGCTCAATAGAAAGTTATGTAAAATGTTTAATAAAAAGTCATGTAAAATGTTCAATAAAAAGTCATGTATAATGTTTAATAAAGAGTCATGTAGAATGTTTAATAAAAAGTAATGTAGAATGTTTGATAGAAATAAACTGATTATTGAGCTGAGTTTTTATATTTACTTTCTGACTCAACTTGAATACTTGATATCAACATTCTGACTTGATTCAAATACTTGATATCAATTTTATGACTTGACTTGATATTAATCTTAAGTTAGATTTTGATTTGAGTTTTCAATTCAATTCATTAAGCAATCAAAAATAATATCAAATATTAAGATTTATTATTTTTAAATTTATTACATTATTATATTTGAAAGATTTACATGCAACAAATGAAATTATTTCTTTGTTATAAATGTATCAGAATTAACTAAAGTCAAAGAGTTAACTTTAATCTGATTTAAATCTGATTTAAATCTGATCAAGATTTAACTTAATATTTTTTTCAATTCTTAACATCTTCTTCACTTTACAACATTCTTTCTATATCACAACATGTTTTCTTTAAGTTTAACACAGTCTTTGAACATTTAAATTGATCACGTCAAGTCAAGTCATCGAGATCGAGTTGAGTTCTCAACTCGTCAAGACTTAATTCGAGTCAGAATTCTTGACTTAAGTATTCAAGTCAAGTCAAGATGTTTGACCTGAGTATTTAAGTTGAGTCAGAGAATTGAAATCAAGTATTGACTTGAAATTCTCGACTCAACTTATCAAGATATGAAGATAGATAGATAAATATTCTATTATGACTTTCTATTATGACTCTCTATCATGACTCTCTATCAAATAACCTTCATGTTTTTCTATCATAGCTTCTCTTCATGACTCTTCTTCATGACTTTTCTTCATAACTTTCTATCATGTTTCTCTATCATAGCTTTTCTTCATGATTTTTCGTCATGACTCTCTATCATAACTCTCTATCATAACTCTTTATCAAAGTTTTCTACCAAACAATCTTCATGTTTCTCTTCATGTTTCTCTTCATGTTTCTCTTTATGACTTTCTATCAAAAAGATAATGCAAAAAGGTAATGCAAAGGCGAAAAACCGGAAAAATTTCTATATTTAGCTCTCTTGACATCATATTTGATTGCTTGACGAGTCGAGTTGAGTCAGCGAGTTCTGACTCGACTTGAGATTGATATCGAGTCAAGTCATGAGATTCAACTCAAGTATTTGAATCGAGTCAGAAGATTCAACTCAAGTACTCAAGCTGAGTCAGAATGTAGATATGAAAACTTGACTCAATGATCAGTTTATGAACATTACATAAATAGAAGTTTTTGCATCTTTCTTCTTCTGTATTCTTAATGTTCAGTTATAGTTATTTCTAAAGAATTAAACATATTATTCATGAACTTCACTAATTAAATCATTTAAACATGATCTTAACATTACATTAAGAATTTATCTATCATATGATATTAATTTCATTACTTATTCAAGTTAACTTAATTGATAATAAAATAAAGATAAAGAAATTTATGTATTTGATCATCAATGACTTTGAAAGACAAAACAACATCAAGAAATTAATAGAATTAATGAAAATATATGATCATTGAATTGCTAAAGAATTTAAAGTTCATTCAATATACATCAGTTTACTCAATTAATAGAATCAATAATAATGAATCTTCATTGATTGTTTAAAAATTAAAACAAAAACAATCTTTTTAATCAACATTTTTCTCTTCTGAAGACTAAACACTTGAATTATGATTTCACTTCATATTGTTGAGCATCATTCTTCATTTGATCAACTAAACATTTATCATGACTTAATTATCTGTAAAAAATTACTTTAAGAACTATTAAAGTTTTGATCTTTTTATCACTTTCAATCTCATTATTTATCTTAAGCTTTCATCATGCATATTGATTTATCTTCAAACTGACATCATATGAAAGAAACATTAATCATTATCTGATTTCATGATACTCAATAAATTTATTGATGCTTTCACTCTTTAAGATATAAAGAATGTTAAATAGTTAAGTCAATGAATCAAAAAAGATTTGAATTAATTTCTAGAAATTCTTAATAATTTTTGAACTCAACGAGATTTAAATGTTGAAGCATTAAATTTATTCAATAAGATTCTCAGTGATTAAATTTAAAAAAACTTATTATGAAGAAATGAATCAAGCTAAGATTCAACTGAATAAAGATTATATAAAGATTCAGAATAAGCTCAATGAATCACAAAGTTAACTTCAAGTGATTAAAGATGTCACTTCTTTGATTTTTATCTTTTTCAACTTTATTAAGCATTTTCAAAAGCTTTCAAATTTCTCTTTATTTATTGATGAAATCAAGTTCATTTGAAATGATTAACAGAGAAAGATTCAAGATAAGCTGAAAATCAATTTAATCACTTTGATAATGATAAAGCTGTTTTAACATACATTCATTCTTGAATCATTAAAGATGCAGTCAAAGTTACACTAGCTTTACATCAATAAGATTCATTAAATTTCTATAAAATGATTAAGAATCTGTTAAATGAACTTACTGAGCTGTACAATGATTCAAACAAGAAGACTAACTTTTGAAAATAATATTTAAATCTCACTCAAGAACTTGACAAATTCAATAAATTTTATTTACACTTTCAACGTTTATTTTCTTATTTAAATTATCATGAAAGATAACTAATCATTGACTTACAAGATAAAATCATCTCTCATCTTTATGCAGCTTAAAATAGTCAAATAATTCAATCAAAATCTTTTAATAAGATTCATGTTTATTTGATTCATTTAAATAATGAGCATTGAACTGTAAAGATTATCAAAGACAAAGAATCAATGATTAAAGTCAGAATGATTAAATAAGTTATTTTTGCTGAGAAACTTTTGAAGACTATCTTTTATAAAACAGTTAAAGTTACTAAATCAATTAATTTATTAAAACAGCATGATGTGACTTTGACTAGCATTAAAAACATTAATCTACAAATCAAAAATTGCTTTCACTGTTACAAGTTAAATCATATTTTTAGAAAGTGCTTTAATTAGACTGATCATTAAGTTGAGTTTTGAGTTGACATTTTGAACTTGAATCAATATCAAGTTGAGTTGTTCACATTTTCAACTTGATTCAAGTCAAATTGCTCATATTTTCAACTTGATGCAACTCAATTCAACTGAAAATTGAGTCAATTCAACTCGATTCGTCAAGAACTTAAGCTTGACATCAAGAAAGTTAAATATAGAAATTTTTCCGGTTTTTTGCTTTTGCATTACCTTTTTGCATTATCTTTTTGATAGAAAGTCATGAAGAGAAACATGAAGAAAAACATGAAGAAAAACATGAAGAGAAACATGAAGATCGTTTGATAAAGATCATGACGAGAAACATAAAGAGAAACATGAAGATCGTTTGATAGAAAGTCATGATGAGAAAACATGAAGATCGTTTGACTTTGATAGAAAGTCATGACGAAAAAACATGATAGAAAGTCATGAAGAGAAATCATGTAAACTGTTCAATCAAGCTATTTACATTTATTTAATATCTTGTTGAATTGAATCGAGTTTTCAAATTGAGTTGTTGAATCAAGCTTCTCAATTCAACTTAAGTTCTTAAGTTCAACTTCTCAATTCAAGTCAACACTTTTTCAAAAAAATTTCAACTCAACTTAATACTTTTCAAGTCGAGTACTTGACTTGAACTTGAATACTCAATTCAACATGATCAGTCTAGCTTTAATTAATCTTTCAGAGTCAATGTTTTAAATAATAAAGATAAATTTAATTACTTTTTCTTTGAATCAAATTCTGATTCAAAAAACTAGTCATTTCTTTAAGAATTATTGAAGAAATAAAAATCATATTTTTGTGCAATTAAGTTGAAATTCTATTGAAAGAAAACTACTTTGAAAAGTTGTTTCTGATTAATGCATTTCTCATCTTTCAAAGTAACTTATTCAATTTATAATTTTTAATAAACAGTGATTTTATCATTTACATGCTGATACATATTAAGCTAGTTGATAAAGTATGCAAGAAACTTAATATACAATTTATATTACTGACAAAAGAGAAGTTAATACAAAACTATAATCAAAAGCTGTTCAAGAAAGTTATTATTTATTACAAATGCATCAAAATTGAATAAGATCAAAGATTTAATCTTAATCATTATACAATCAATGTTAGCGAGTTAATTGTGTATTAATTAGAACTAGTCAAGATTTAGTCAAGATCTGATTTAAATCTGACTCAGATTTGACTCAGATATGATTCAACATCTTTTTTCTTCTTTAACATCTTCTAATCAACTTCTATTATCTTTTAAACAAACATTTTTCTTTGTGTTATGAGTAGTTAATAGATGTCTATGATAAACACATTTCTTTATGTCACAAACATCTTTCTTGTGTTTCAACATGTTTTCTTTGAGACTAGCATTGAATCTGAATAATTACTATATAGAGCATGTTCTTTTTTTCTTTTATACTTTCTTTCTTCTGTATTCTTAAAGTCTTAGTTATAGTTATCTTTATTGAATCAAACATTTCATTCACAACATGATTAGATTGAATATTTAAACATGATCTTAACATTACTTTAAGAATTCATTAATCACATGATATTGATATCATTATTCATTCAAGATACTCGTTTAAATAGAATGAGTTTAAAGAAATTCATTTATTTGATGATCGACGTAATTGAAAGACTGAACAACACTAGAAAATTTGATGAAATCAGTAATAAAGAATCTTCGCTTGAATCACTAAATGATTTAATCGCTCATTAAGTAGACAAAGTTCACTCAATTAAAAGAATTAATGATAAAGAATCTTCGTGAATTGCTTGAAAATCAAATCAATCAATAGAATCAATGATAAAGAATCTTCGTTGATTGTTAAAGAGTCATTCAAATCAACAAACAAAAGACTTTCTCTTCTGAAAACTAAACACTACAAATATGATCTCATTTTCTGCTGTTGAGCATCATTCTTCGTTCAATCAATTAAATCATCATGACTTGATCATTTGTAAAAAATCACTTCAAAGAATATCAAAGTCATTATTTTGAGACTCTTGATTCTATTACTTCTGATCAAGATATTGAATCAGCTATCAACTTCAAGTTACTCTCACATGTAATATTTTTTCTTAGAAATGATGTCATATGAAATAGATGTAAATTCGTCTCGACTCTTAACACTTTCACTGAGACTAATGAGATTACAACGCTCTGAAAAATCAAGAATATTGCACAGTTAGTTCATTAAGTCAAAGCAGATTCAAAACTATTTCTGCAAGCTTTTAACAATCTTCAAATTTAATGAAATCTTGAAGTCAAAGCTTTAAATCTATTTGATCAGATTATCAGCGACGAAGTTTGAAAGATTCATTACGAGAAGCTTGATTGAGCTAAACAGCAATCAAACAAAGTCAATCTAAGAATTCAAGATAAGAATCAAGAGTTAGAAGAAAAGCTTTAAGTAACTAGAGAAATCATCTTTTTCAATTCAATTTATTTTGATAAATTTCATTCTCAGAAGATATCAGATTCTTCTTTGTTTACTGATGAAGTTGAATCGATCTGAAAGAACTGATATGCGAAAATTCAGAATAAGCTTGAGATCAATGCGAATTTTTTTCTCAGTGAACAAGTTACTTTAAACTATGTTCATTCTAGACTATTCAATGATGCAGTCAAAGTCACACAGACTAAATGAGAACGTGACTATGTCAATTTCTATGAGTTTGCTGAGAATTTTTTGAAAGAATTCGCTCAGTTGTTTAATGATTCTGATAAGAAGATCAATTTTCGTAGAAAATACTACAATCTGATTCAAGAAGTAAAGAAGTTCAGCGAATTTTATACTTAGTTTCAGCAATTGTTCTTCTATCTGAATTATCATGAAAAGTAACTGATTGTTGATCTAAAGAATAAAATCAACTCTTAACTTCGATTCGTTTGAATAGATCAATTAGTTCAATCTGATTTTCTCAAGAAAATTCGTTTCTATTTGATTCAACTAGATAATGATTAGTGAGTCATTTGAAAGATCAAGAATAAAGTCAATATCATTAAATTAATCATCTTTGCTGAAAAGATTCATACAATCTCTCATAGAAAAATTGAATCAACTAGATTCAATGAATCATCAAAATCGCGCAGCGCGATTTTAACTAGCGCGAAAGATGCAGATCTACAAGTTGAAATCTGTTTTATTTATCACAAGTCAGATCATACTTCAAAGAAGTACTCTGATTAACTCATTAAAATCAATGTGTTGAATGATGAAGATGAATTTAATTGTTCTAATTTCAAATCTGACTTTGATTCAAAAAACTAATCATCTTTTTAAGAGTCATCAAAAAGATAAAGATCATATTTTTGTGCAATCTAGACGAAATTCTTTCGAAAGAGAATTACTTTGAAAAGTCGTTTCTGATCAAGACATCACTCATCACTCAGAATAAAACTTTCTCTCTGCGTTCTCTGATAGACAGTGATTTCGTCGTTTACACATTGATACATATCAATCTAGCTGACAAGATTTATCAGAAACTCAACTTGCAATCTATTTTGCTGATTAAGAAGAAACTGATATGAGAATATGATGAAAAGCTATCTCAGAAGATTATAATTCATAAGATTTTATCTAATTTGATCATTGAAAGTCATAAGAGATTGATCATATCAATGCTGATAGCTGACTTTGAACATCATAACATCATATTGAGCAAATTCTGAATGAACAAAAATGAAATATTATTGAACATGCATCATGATACTATCGTATTCAATGATCAATTAAATACTTCTATTTCGGTTTTTTCAATTTCGTTAAATTCAAAGCACTCAAGTTGATCATGATCAACTTTGATTTCTTTTGCAGTTCACAGCAAATCACTCAAGATGCTCAAACACTCAGTTTCTATCATTCAGAAAGAATCATTTTCAATTTGCAGCATAAAAATGACTTTCTTCAAGACTTTGTTAAATCATTTCAAGAAGAACAAGACTGAGATTTTTGCTATGTTCATCAAAGACATTGATAGAAAAATCATTTACAACACTCAATGCGAGTTAAATGTTCTGAACATTTTCTCAATCAATGAAACAACTCAGAATCTAAATGATATTAAAGTCAAGTTATTACAGAAATATCAAAACTTTCTAGATGTCTTTGATTGAGTTCAGACAGACAAGCTATCATTTCATCATTTGTATGATCATAAGATAAAGCTTACTAGTGATTTAATGTCATCTCACTGTCAAGCATATTGAATGTCTTTTTACAAGCTTCAGAAAGTAAAGAAATATCTGAATGAAAATCTTTTCAAAGAATTTATAATTTCTAGCAAAGCTTCGTATTTCTCACTCATTCTGTTCACTTTAAAAGCAAATGAAGATCTATGATTCTGCGTTGACTATTGAAAGCTCAATACTTTTATCAAGAGAAATCGCTATTCTCTATCTTTGATTGATGAGATAATTGACAAAATAGTTGATTGCAAGCATTTAACTCAATTGAACATCATTTCTGCATTCAACAAACTGCAAATACACTTTGATAGTGAGAACTACACTATCTTTATTATCGCTTTAGAAGCATATAAATCAAAAGTGCTTTCTTTCAAACTTATCAATGATCTCATCTCGTTTCAACAGTATATGAATGATGTATTATGAGACTTTCTAAATGACTTTTGTCAAGTCTATCTAGACGACATTTTGATCTACAGCAAAACTCAACAATAACATAAACAACATGTCAAAATGATATTGAATCAACTACAAGAAGCTGATTTACAGATGAATATTTGAAAGTGTGAATTCAATATAGAAGAAATTATTTTCTTAAAAGTCATAATGTTAGAACAAGATCTTCATATAAACTCTATCAAAGTGAAAGTCATAGTTAACTAAACTACTTCAATCAATCTAAAAAAAGTTCAGAGCTTCGTGAGATTTATTAACTTCTATTGTCATTTCATTAAGAACTTCTCGAAGCTAGTTAAATCATTCACTCAACTGACTAGAAAAAACACGTCTTTTGTTTAAAACAAAGTCTGTGTTCAAGCTTTTGACAATTTAAAGAAACAGATCAGCTTGATCTCAGTACTACGACATTTCGATTCAAAACGACAGACTATTCTGAAAATCAATGTCTTTGACTATGTAAAAGATGTCAAAATCATGTCTAAATGATACAATCAATGAAGATCAGAATTGATAGTGCTTGATCTTTAGAAATAGCTATAACTGAATATTAAGAATACAGAAGAAGATTGATACAAAAGCTTTTATTTATGTAATGTTCAGAGATTATGCTAGACTCGAAAGAAATGTGTTTATGACTGTGAAGCAACGAAGTCTCTTTACGTGAAACTGCGTAGTAGAAGATAATAAGATAGCACTCTATTGATGATAGAACTAATTGCTAAGAAATGAAAGCGAAAGCTCGCAGAGTTTTCATCTTCTGTCAAGTTGTTATCTTTATTCACTCGTTAATCTCTTTGATCTAATCTTGCAAGCTAGTCTTTCAGACATGCATCATTCATAGTTGATGAGATGCATTCTCACAACTGCATTCTCTTTTAAAGACTTGATCTCTGAATCTTCATAGCATCGTATTGTCTTCTTGTAGCTGATAGCGTAGTCATGACTTCTTCAGCGCTTTAACATCTGTGTAGAAGTGTCGTGAGTTAATCATGCTAACAAGCATAAATAGAGCTAGTGCAAGATTGTTGATATCAATTCTTCAGCTTTGCTTTCTTTCTTTCTTTCTTTTCTTCTTGTTTCGTCTCAGCATATTCTTTCGTGAGTACTGCTTTTTCAAACTGATGAAGCATGAGATCTGCTATACATATCTTGCATAGCTTGCAACTCATGATATGAGCTTCTTTAGTTGCAGCATTGTTGTGATGCAAGTCAGCTTATGAATTAATGTGAATGACATAGCAGTATTAACATCAACATCATCATCACTATCATGATAAGTAGCAGCATTCGCGCTCATTGAGATCATGCTAACATGCTCACGAAGTCTGCTCATTTTCTTGAAATGTACATTCTTCTTCGCGTCATCATCGCTGTAACATCTGTCACGTCTGCTTCTTCTGCTTCTTTCGCGTCTGCTACATTAATGACTGAACTCACGACTTCTGATAGACATATTTATTTCTGCATGTTTCAATAAATGCTGATGTATGTTAAATCATCATGATCAGAAGATTTGATGCTGTCGCTGCGTTCATCGTCTGAGCGTAGTGATGACTCACACGTGTCGTGTTCTCATCAAGTGTGCTCGCAAATGCGAGCACTGCTTCGAAGAAAAGCACGATTGCGTGATGAATCTAGTCTCGTGTTCTCTTCAGCTGATGATGCATCATGCTGCGCAAGCGATGATTCAACATCTCATCACTTACGCTTGAGATCATTTCGCTCTTCGTCTTTGACAATGAGAGAATGAGTAGTTTTTTCTCTCAGCATGTGAGATTGTATTTAACAGTTGAATAAAGATTTTCATTTCTCTCGTTTTTGTCACTTCTTGTCATCATCACGTCACTTCGTCTTCATCTTGTAAGTATTGACTGAAGCAAGCAGTGTGTGACGAGATTCACTGATGAATAAATAGCTTTCTTCTTCACTTTGATGTTCTCGCTTGCGATCGTTGATTGCTTCTTTTCTTTGCTCTTTTGCAACGTTCATCGTCTTCTTTTTTAGAAAACATATGTTGCGTGAAATTTTATAATTGTAGTTTAGTATTAACTTTTTAAACTTGCGTCTTTGCGCTTTTGATACTCTTTCAATCGTGACTCTTACGTGATCTGTCTCTCTTTTTTCTCTTTGACTTCTTTGCAGTTGACTGATGTACTTGTCTTTCTGTCTCGTAGTTCTCAATGATCTTCTTCGCATTGCTAAGATTTTTCATTGATTCTCAGAAGTTTTCATAGAAAGATGAATCAGCTCATTGAACTAGATACTCAATCTTTTCTTTCTTGATTCGCTGATCAAGTATCTTCTTTATCTTTCATTTCTCTTTCTCTTTTATGAGAATGATCTGCAACTTTGAATTCTCGTCACACAAGTGTCAGAATTTCAATAAAGAGACATGAAAGATCGAGTGAATTGCATCATATCTCTCAGATAGTTTAAGCTTATATGCTTATGTGTCAATCTTCTTCAATATTCTGAATGATCTCAGTTATCTGTGATCAATCTTCTTCTTTGATTGAAGTGTATGAATGTTTATACTTTGCAGAAGCACTTTGTCTTTTATTTGAAAGCTTGCAACTTTATGATGAGCATTATAATACTTTGCTTGCTGCTCTGCTACTCACTTTCATAGTTTCATTAAATGTTCTCTGATACTTCGTAGTTATTCTGCTCACTTCATAGTCAAGAATGTCTTTTTCTTTAAAGTTCTATTCTCAGATGTCTCTGTGAAGCTCGCAATGTATTTCTTTAGAAGCTCATGTGAAGTTTTTTTGATATTAGCGTGTACGTTGTTGTTATATGCAAACGTCGTAATTGATAAAAGCTCTGATCAGTTATTCATCTTGTAATTGAAATACACTCGCAGATAGTGCTTAAGCATCTGATTTTGTCTTTCTGTTTAATCGTTAATTTGCGAGTGAAATGTAATGCTTAACTTTTGCTTCGCTTCAAGATGTCAACATAAAGTGATTCAGAAATGATTGATAAACAGTGAGTCTCGATTCAATATAATGCTTCGCATCATTTTATGCTGAGATATGAATTCTCGTCATAGCAGATTCGCAAGTCTCTCGATGTTCAAATCTTTGATCATCGAAATATAAATTACGTGCTTGATCAACTTATCTATCATTATCAATATAGCATCGCTTGTTTTTTCGATGTACAAATTCTTCGCAGAGAACATGTCTATTATGAAATTCATCATCATCATGTGAAATGAATTCACGTTCTTTGAAGATATAGACGTCAGCTTCTCATAAAACTTATGATGATGCATTTGCACTCGCTGACAGTCTGAACAGATGCAAACATATTTCGTCATCTTTTTGAGCATTTTCGATCAGTAATATTTTCTTCTTATCACAGTCTCAATATGAGCGTATGCAAAATGATCTGCTTTGAAATTGTCATGATTCATACGCAGAATCTCATCTCTTGTAGCAGAGTTATTGAGTACATAGACTGCAAGATCACAACGTAGCAGTTCATCATTTCTCATACTTCATTTCAAAAACTCATTCTTTCTAGATGTGAATCATTGACATCACTTCTCGTTTGTAACAAAGACGTTTCTTTGTTATAACTTCAGCAGTCATGCAGTCATTGATTCACTCATCTTCAAATAGAATCTCTTTGACTTCATAATCTGATGAATCAGAAGTTGAGATGATGCAGTGTCTAGAATTCTGCAAGATTTAGCGAGTATTTTCTCATTCAAACACATGACTTGAGTATCTGCAATGACTATGTCATTTAGTTGCATCGTCAATGCTGCGAGTTTGATCGCTGTTGAGACTTCTTCATTCTTTAGCAGCTCAGATTGACATTTCTGATTACGAAGTTTGTTTTGCAAAGTAAATAGAAAATAATCATTATTCTTCTTGCTATCATTTGATTTCATGATGTCGAGTCTTCTTGATGATGCATTCGCAGAGTTTAATTTGTCTCTGCGATATTCTATATGAAAGTCAAACGCAGTTAATTTCTCAGTTCAGCGCATCTGTCGTGCGTTGAGCTTCTTCATCATCATAAAGTAACGAAGATTATTGTAACTGTTATCACACATATGAGTCGCTTGCTACTCTAAAGATAGTGTCATCAATTCTTAAAATCAAGAACTATAGCGTACAGCTCTTTGTTATGCTTGTTATGCATGTTTCATCATACTTCAGCTTCTTTGAAATTATAACTATAGTATGCAATAAAATGTCATTGATCAGTCTTGCTCTTCTGACTAAGCACATCTTTGACTTCGCGATTTGATGCATTAATCTTCATGCGAAGATCTGCATTTCAATCGTAGTGTTTCAAAATGAAAGCATTGACAAAGATTACTTTCAATCTTTCAAAAGCTTTTCTTGCTTTCGACGTCATTGCGAAGAGTGAATACATTGCTTTCTTCTTTGCATTCTTGATTAAATCTGTTAAGAGCGCAATGATTTGAAAGAATTCTCTTATAAATTGTCGATAAAATCTTGCAAATTTCAAGAATACAAGAATGTTCTTTGCAGACTTGAGCTCAGATCAGCTAGTGATTACATCGATACAAGACTGTTTCATCTGAATACTTCTTCACTTTATCACGAATCTCAGAAAGATAACTTCGTTACGATTGAAAGTGCATTTCAACAGCTTGACATACAGTCAATATTTCAGTAGCGCGCGAAGAATTTTACACATATGCTCTCAATGCTGCTCTTTCATCTCAGAGTATACTAAGATGTCATTCAGATATATCACGCAGCAAATATTCATGAATAACTTAAGCATGTGATTTACATAAAACTGAAAGATTGCAGAAGCATTTGTCAGTTTAAAGAGCATTATCTGATATTCAAACTGATCATAACGTGTATGAAAAGTCGTTTTTCATTCATCGTTTTTGCAAATTTGAATGCGATGATAAACGTTGTGAATATCAATTTTGATAAAGTGTCTTGCATGAGCAAAGCGATTCAGCGTCTCAGACAGTAGAGACAATGAATAATTGTTCTTTACTGTTATTTCATTGAGATCACGATAGTTCATGCATAAATGAAGACTTTCGTTCAACTTCTTTACAAACAACACAGATGCTTCTGCAGAATTACTTGATGAATGAATTCATTTCTTTTTTAGCGCACTGTCTAGATAGTCTTGTATCACAGCGAACTCATCTTGTGTCATCTTATAAATAAACTCGATGCGAGACATTTTGCTCTTCATCAAATCAATGAAATGTTTCATCTGATCATGCGTGTTCAGACTATCAGAAAGAATCTCAGAAAATACTTTCTTGAGATCTTGAATAGCAAAGAGTATCTCTGATTCTTTCGCTTGAAGCGCATTGCATTTTGCAGTCTGATGATTTGCGTTTTGCGATAAGTCATCTGTGAGTAGCAGCTGATAGAACAGAGCTACATAAGTCTCTTCTCTTCTTTTAACTGCAAGCATTGTCAGCTCGACAAATTTTGATGTCTTGCACAGATTAATTCATATTTGCTTTGCATGCTGAGTGCTGTTTTCTCAATATGATCAACGACGCTCGCGTCAATGAATATTCAAGTTAATCTCATTTAATCATGAATAATCAAGAATCATATCATATTCTCGCATGTTCACAGCATGAAACTCAATGTTTCAGCTCTTGCGAACTAGCTCGCTGATTAGCTCTAATCATTACGCAGAAAACTCGCTAGCGTTCACTGCGAATTGATTAGAGCTTCAGCCTTGTTCAGTCTTGATACGCTCGTAACAAAAGATGAAATACTATTTCAGTATGATGATGAAAGTGTGCTTCACTCGATAGTCTTCTACAGTAAGAGCATGATTTTCGCTGAATGCAATTATCACATCTATGACAAGAAACTGCTGATCATTATTCAATGTTTCAAACATTGAAGACTTAAGCTTAAATGTATCAAATTACTCATTCAAATATTCATTGATCATCAGACTTTAAAAATCTTCATGAAAAATAAACAGTTAACTCAACATCAAGTCAATTATCTAAATATTCTATCAGAGTTCAACTTTCAGATTATATCTCAATCAGATAAAATGAACATTAAAGTCGATGCTTTAATCAGAATGTCAATAGCAGATATCTTTGAATTAGCTCAACGTACTGAAAATCACTATCAGACTATTCTGATCTCTGATAGAATAAATGTTCTAGCTATCAAATCAGAAGTTAATTTCTATCAATGAGTATATATTGTCAATTAAATGAATAAACTCTGCAATGAGTATAAACAAGCTATAAGCGAAAACAAGCTCAAACTTCATAGCATTCAACTGAAGAACTGCAAGATCATTGATGATGTTCTATTTAAAAAAGACTTACTATAAATTTCTGAAAATATGCATATGAAATTGCTGCAGAAAATTCATGATCAATCATTCATCTCTCATCTCAATAATAAAAGAATTGTTGATCTAGTTTAGCATTTCTACTATTGATCAGATCATTAAGTCACAGTTAGAAGATACATTTGAAACTGTCATGCTTATCAACAAAGTAAAGCATCTAAAGATAGCATCAATGAACTTCATCATTCTCTTTCGATTTCACAGAAACGCTGAAAAGATATAGTTATGAACTTCATCACTGAGTTACTTCTATCAGAAGAATACAACATCATTTGTACAATCACATGTTATTTCATCAAGAAACATCACTATGTTTTCTGTCATTGAGAAGATGATGACATCTCAGTTGAAGAAACGGTTTGAATCATGCTATGAAACGTCTATTGACTTCATGATTTATTCAGTTCTATTGTTTCAAACAGAAACTCTCAATTCATATCAACAATGTGACAAAGTCTTTGCAAATGACTAAGAATCACAGCTAGTTTATTAACAGTTTATCATTTTGAGATTAATGATTAATCAAAGTGAGTCAATCAAGATGTGAAACGCGAACTAAGAATCTACTGCAATTACATGCAGAATGACTGAGCAAAATAACTTTCAATGATTGAATTCAGCGAGAATTTCAATATCTTCTCAATGATCTCAATGATCTCATTCTACTTCAATAAAGAGTTTCACCTTCAAATGAGTTTCAATTCAAATACAACTAACTACAAGATAACTTGCGAACGTTTTGAAGCTAAAAAAGTCAACGATATTATTATTCAAATGAAAGAATTTCTTATCTTTGATTATCAGCAATTGAAAAAGACGAAGCAAATCATTGAAGCTCAGATCAATAAGCATAGATGAGACATCATTTATAAAGTAAATGACTGAAATAATGAAACAACATTCATGCAAACATGAATTTTTGAAGAGAAAAATAATGTTACAAATGTATCAGAATTGAATAAGATCAAAGATTTAATTCTAATCATTATACAATCAATGTTAGCGAGTTAATTGTATATTAATTAAAGCTAGTCAAGATTTAGTTAAGATCTGATTTAAATCTGACTCAAATTTGACTCAGATATGTCTCAGCATCTTTTTTCTTTTCTAACATTTTCTAATCAGCTTCTATTATCTTTTAAACAAACATTTCTCTTTGTGTTACGAGTAATTAATAGATGTCTATGACAAACACATTTCTTTATGTCATAAACATCTTTCAAATCAACATCTTTCTTGTGTTTCAACACGTTTTCTTTGAGACTAGCGTCGAATCTGAGTAACTACTATATAGAGTGTATTCTTCTTTTCTTTTATACTTTCTTTCTTCTGTATTCTTAAAGTTCTAGTTATAGCTATCTTTATTGAATCAAACATTTCACTCATGACATGATTAGATTGAATATTTAGACATGATTTCAACATTATTCATAAGATTTTACTCAATCTTACAATTAAAAGTTATAAGAAACTGATTATATCAATGCTGATAACTGATATTAAACATCATGAAGTTATATTGAACAAACTTTAAATGAATGAAAATGAAATATTATTAAACATGCATCATGATACTATCATATTTTCTGATTAATTAAATACTTTTATTTCGGTTTTTTAATCTTGTTTAATGCAAAGCTTTTAAGTTGATCATAATCAACTTCGATTTCTTCAATTTTGTTAAATATGAAGTTTTTTAACTGATTAAAATTAACTTTTTTAACTTTTTTAAATACTTTTAAGATTTTTAAGTACTCAGTTTTGATTATTCAGAAAGAATCATTCTCAATTCAAAACATCAACATTATCTCTTTTCAAGCATTAATAAAATGATCAAAGAAGAATCATACAAAGATTTTTGCTATATTCATCAAAGACATTGATAGAAAAATTGTTTATAACACTCAATTAGACTGATTGCATCAAGTTAAGTACTTAATCTGAAAAATGTTGAATCAAGTTGAAAGATTTTTGAATTCAGATCGCGTCGAGTTGAAAAGTTGAACTTAAGAACTCAAGTCGAGTTGAAAAGCTGAACTTAACAACTCAACTCAATAACTCAACTTGACTTAACAAGAAGTAGATAGATAGGTGTAAATAACTTGATTGAACAGTTTTCATGATTTTTCATCATGACTTTCTATCAAATCTTTCTATCAAATCTCTCTATTAAACAGTCTTCATGATTTCTTATTATAGCTTTCTATCAAATCTTTCTATCAAATCTCTCTATTAAACAGTCTTCATGATTTCCCGTCATAGCTTTCTATCAAATCTTTCTATCAAACAGTCTTCATGTTTTTTCTTCATGACTCTCTATCATGACTTTCTATCATGACTCTCTATCAAACAGTCTTCATATTTCTCGTCATGACTTTCTATCATGACTTTCTATCAAACAGTCTTCATGTTTCTCATCATGACTCTTTATCATGACTCTTTATCAAACAGTCTTCATGTTTCTCGTCATGACTTTCTATCAAATACAAAAAGATAATGCAAAAAAATAATGCAAAAAAGCGGAAAAATTTCTATATTTAACTTTCTTAATATCAAGCTCAAGTTCTTGACGAGTCAAGTCGAGTTGAAAATATGCTCAATTCAACTTGAATTAAGTTGAAAATGTGAGCAATTCAACTTTGAATTGAGTTGAATTCAAAATGTCAACTTGAAACTCAACTTGATGATTAATCTACACTTAATGTGATTTAAACATCATAAATGTGTCATTTATTAATAAAACAGCTCAGAATTTAAAAGATATTAAAGTTAAGTTATTATTGAAATATCAGAATTTTTTAAATGTTTTTGATTGAGTTCAAGCAGACAAGTTAACTGTAAGACAGCGAAATCTCTTTACATGAAACTAAACTGATCGCGTCAAGTCGAGTACTTGAGTTCAAGTCAAGTACTCGACTCGAAAAGTGTTGAATTAAGTTGAAATTTTTTTGAAAAAGTGTTGAGTTGAATTGAGAAGTTGAATTCAAGAACTCGAGTCAAATTGAGAAGCTTGACTCAATAACTCGATTCGAAAACTCAACTTGACTCGACAAGATATTAGATAAATGTAAATAGCTTGATCAAACAGTCTTCATGATTTTCTTCATGACTTTCTACCATGTTTTTCCGTCATGACTTTCTATCAAAGTCAAACGATCTTCATGTTTTTTCTTCATATTCTTCTTCATGTTTCTCATCATGACTCTTTATCAAACGATCTTCATGTTTCTCTTTATGACTTTCTATCAAAAGATAATGCAAAAAGGTAATGCAAAAGTCAAAAATCGGAAAATTTTCTATATTTAGTTCTCTTGATGTCAAGCTTGAGTTCTTGACGAGTCGAGTTGAATTGACTCAATTCTCAGTCGAATCGAGTCGCATTGAGTTGAAAATATGAGTAATTCGACTTGAATTGAGTTGAAAATGTGAGCAACTTGACTCAATCTCGATTCAAGTTCAAAATGTTAACTCAAAATTCAACTCAACGATCAGTCTACATGAAACTGCGTAGTAGAAGATAATAAGATAGCATTCTATTAATGATAAAACTAATTACTAAGAAATGAAAGTAAAAGCTTGCAAAGTTTTCATCTTCTGTCAAGTCATTATTTTTATTCATTCATTAATCTCTTTGATTTAATCTTGTGAACTAGTCTTGCAAATATGCATCATTCATAGTCAATGAGATGCATTCTCACAACTGCATTTCTTCTTAAAGACTCAACTTCTGAGTCTTTATAACATCATATTGTCTTTTTGCAGCTGACAGCATAACAATAACTTCTTCAGCGCTTTAACATCTGTGTAGAAGTATCGTGAGTTAATCATGTTAATGAGCATAAACAAAGCTAGTGCAAAATTGTTGATGTCAATTATTCTTAAGTCTTCATAGCATTATTATGTCTTTCAATAGCTGATAGCATAGTAATGACATCTTTAACACTTTAGTATCTGTGTAAAAGTGTTGTAAATTAATCATGTTAACAAGCATAAACAGAGTTAATGCAAGATTGTTGATATTAATTCTTCAGCTTTATTTTCTGTCATGATGTCAGATCATCAACTCAGTTTAAAACATAGATCATTGATATTTTAAATAATTTCAATTCATTGAATCTGCTTTGCAGTTCAATGAATCAAGTCATCAATTTAATCATCATCATCTTAATTTAGTTTCAGCAATTCTGTTTCAATCATTTCAGTCATGTGCATGAACTTTTGCAATCTTAAGTTAATAAAACTACTGTCTAGCCTTGATTCTGCTTAATTCATGTATATAAAAGTTGAGCTTTTATTATTTTCTTTCACTCTTTATCTTTCATCTTGTACATTATTTGATGTATTGTCTTGTATTTAAATTCTATCAAGTCACTCAAGTTGATCGTGATCATCTTGAGTAGTAATAATAATATCATTCTTTTATATTGATAGTTTCTAGTCTAGTCTTTGACATTACAAAAGATCAACACTTTCTACAATGTTTTTATACGTTGAAATCTCATCTAGTTATTCTTTCGTTTAAATGAAGTTATCTCACAATTTCTTGATTGATGATGAGCATGCTGTTGAACAGTTCACTTAAAGTATGATTGAAAATTCAGTTGAGATCTTTCGTGCAATGCAAGAGCTTCAAAATCAAGTTCAACAACATGATATCATCATTTCATTTTCATTCATTGTTTTTAATTCTTCAATTTATATAAAGTTGAATTCTCAGTTTCTTGTGATGATAACTCAGATTATTACACAAATTTTGAACAATCAATCTTTCTTCATTATTCACTTTTCTGCAAACTCTGTTGCTGTCTTCATCGCTTCTAGATTCAAGAAACTTCTCAACATATCTGAATATGAGAGAAACAAAGATTGATTGAATGCATGAAAGCAGAATCTGACATAATGCATGAATGTGAACGACAATCATTATTTCTTTCATTGAGTCAAGATAATCTATATCAAGTCATGATTCATCATAAATAAGAAGACTTACAATCTAGTGAATCAATATCAAGTCAATAATCTTTGTATCATTTTCATCTTCACAAATTGATAACATAAGTTACATCATTGCTGTGACAATTCTTTCAAGATAGAAGATGCTCATTTATATCTTCGCGAAATTCTGAAGCAAGACATGAATAACTTTGTTGATTATTACAATCTTTTCTATCAAAAGAAAGAATGTTCTTTGATGAAAGATTTCTCATTGATTGATTGTTTGAAGCACAATGTCAATTATTTCATTCAAGTCATTGTTTTTTTCTGATGAAATTTCAATGAAACTCAATCATTGATTTTTCATCAATGAATTCAAGCATTCTCTGACATCAACGAAGAGCTTCAACAGCTTAAGCATCATTAATCTCACTTCATCTTCATCATTGTTTCATTCATCAAAGTCAAGAACATCTTTGCATTGACTAGTAATTCTTTGAGTTCAAAGATCATCATTTCTGTGACTGTTGTTTTAACAGTATCTTCATCTTTTTCTCTTTTGTTTCTTAATGAATCAATGAATTTAAACTTTGTCATTGTCATCATTCAAGATAAGATTCTGATCATTTCTGAAATCAAGAAAATCTGCAACAAGTGAAAGATGTGCTACTACTGCAAGTTGCAACATTCAAGCAAAATTGTTAAAGAATGCTCAAATAAAAAGTTCTTCACTCTGCATATCATGAACATTTACAACAATGACATCATCAGTATAAATGAAGAAGTTTTGCTGTTTGCAAGAAAAGTTTAGTTTCTGAGTTAAATCACGTTCAGAAATCTGTATATATATCATCTTGTCTACTAGTTTCAATCTTTTCATTCTCACTTCAATCATATAGAAAGTTTTCTGCTAAATCTGTTTTGAAACTCTTTGAATTCAATTTGACATTCAAAAATAATCACATGATAGTATTTTGTATTCTACGTCAAGCTCAATCTAAAGTTCTCGTTCTCACTTTGATTAATAGTGAAGTCTCTGCTTATGTCTTTATGAATAAATTCTTCACACAACAACATCATTTCTTCTTGCATCAATTAATTCATTCTTGCAGACTTTGAGAATTTGATGATCAAGTCACTTTAATTGATGACATTATTCATGTCGTTGAAATCACAATGATTCTCAATGAACATCTCAAAAGACTATTCTTTTATGTTATTGAATTAAGTCAATATCTCATCATCATGAGTTTATCATGACTTCATTATCACGTCATTGATGTTAATTTTGAACACAATATTCTCATTTTTTTCTTCTTCTGTCTTAATCATTGTTGTTAATCTCTCATCAAGATCTATGATCTTAATCAATAAGAAGAAAATTTCTCGCTTGAAGTTAACAAAGTAGCTTCTCTTCAGTCTCGCTCTCAATTCGCTCACAAGAAGCAACTCAATTCATGAATCATTTACAAGAAGTAATTCAGTCTACAGATTGCTCACAAGAAGTAATTCAGCACTCAGTTTACTTGCAAGAAGTAATTTAGTTTTTCATTCACTTGAAAGAAGTAACTCAGTTTTCAGTTTGCTCACAAGAAGCAATTCAGTCTTCAATTCGCTTGCAAGAAGTAACTTAGTTTCTCATTTACTCACAAGAAGTAATATAACTTTTCATTCACTTACAAAAAGTCAACTAATACTCAGTTTGTTTACAAAAAACAAATCTTATTCAATCTTGTCTTTCATCTGAAACAAGAAGTTTTTAGTTGTATTCTTCAAGTAATTCAAAAAGAATACTCATTAAAAATTAAGTGTTGAAATTCTTTCTTCTTTAAAACTTCTGTTGTTCTTCAAGCAGATTAATTCAATCAATCTTTTATACAACTTGACATAATTAAGTTGAAAGTTTGAAGCTTTGATCATGTTACTTATGTCAAAAACATTGAAGTGTTTAACATCACTTTAAAGAAAATCGATGTCTTCTTGAATTTTAAGTCAATCTCGTCTTTTAATTTAAATTCTGATGAGTCAAAATCACGTCACACGACTTTGACTATCTGTTCAAAGAACAGCTCAACTCTTGCTCAGTTCTCATTTCATTCTCAAGACAGTATGTATGATAAGAATCATCATTTGAATCTTCATCAAATGAAAAAGAAATTTCATTTGACTGCATTTATGACACAAGAAGATCTTGAAGTTTATTAACAAAGTAAGAACATCGATTCAGTTACAATTTTATTATTCAGATATTTTAAGTTTTTAAATGTCTTCTTCAAGAAGAATATTGATATCATGTTTTTGCATCAAACTCATGATCATGTCATACATTTTAAAGAAGATGCTCAATTCTCAGTCTTTGCTTTGTATGACATGAGTCATGATAAAATTCTAAAACTTCAACGTTATCTGAATGAAAATCTGAACAAAGATTTCATTCAAGTCAGTCACTTTCAGACGATCATCTCTATTCTCTTCATCAAGAAACTCAAAGAAGAACTTTGCTTCTGCATGAACTATTGAGATTTGAACATTATCACAGTTAAGAATCAATCTTCTCTGTCTCTGATTTCAGAAACGCTGAATCATTTAAATTGAGCTAAATTTTTTATTAAGCTGAATATCATTTCTGCGTTCAATTAACTTCAAATCAAAGAAGAAAATAAAGCTTTCATCATCTTTTACACTTGATTTGAATTATTCAAGTATTTAGTTATGCTCTTCAATTTATGTAATGAGTCTGTCTCATTTCAGAAGTACATCAATAATACTTTTTGCAAACATTTAAATAAGTTCTGTACAGCTTATCTGAATGACATCTTGATCTATTTCAATAATGAACTCAAGCATGAGATTCATGTCAAGCTCATTTTGCGAAAGCTGTGAGAAGCAAATCTTCAGATGAATATAATCAAATGCAAGTTTTACATCACTCAAGTCTCATATCTAGAATTGATAATCATCATTGAAGAAATTAAGATGAACTCTTTTAAGATAAACATCATTGTCAACTTATTCATCTTAATCAACGTTAAAGATGTTCAAAGTTTTCTAAATTTCATGAACTTCTATAAAAGATTCATCTATGACTATAGTAGAATAACTATCTCGCTCACTCGTTTTATCAGAAAAGATGTACTTTTTGTCTGATTTCAGAAATGTCAGATTGCATTCAACATTTTTAAAATCTTCACTTTCAAGATTATTCTTCATTACTATAATTCAGATCACAAGATTGTAATAGAAATCAATGTTTCAAACTATGTATTCAAAAACATTCTTTCTCAATATGATGAAAATAAAATTCTTCATTCAGTCGCTTACTTTTCAAAGAAGCATAACTCAATCGAGTGTAACTACAAGATTTACGATAAAAAACTCATGATCATTATTTGTGCTTTCAAGAAATGATAATCAGAACTTGAAGACTTTATCTATTCTGTTGAAATGATCACAAATCTTAAAAATCTTAAGTATTTTATGTCAATTAAGCAGTTGAGTTATCATCAAGCTCATTGAAGTGAGTTTCTGTTTAAATTCAACTATCACATCACTTATCATTTCAACAAGATTGATGATAAGTTGAATGATTTGACACATTGCTCAGAAAATTTCTTTAAAGAGAAAAATACATTCAATTCTTAACATCAATATCAACATCAGACAATTCTGAAAATTCATGTTTTAGATTTCAATATTGTTGAGAATCTCATCTTTAACATTTTCAACATTAAAGTCATGAAGCTTCAGTCACAAATCATCACTTTAGATTCAGTTCAGTTACATCTGTTTTTAATTATTTCAGCATCTTTGTAAATTTTAATCTTCATGAATTTAGAAATTAAAGAATTCAATGTTAAAAATATCAAGTTTCAGCTAAATCAAGACATTCTGAATCTTGATGAAGATTCTGCTGACATTTTCACTCAAACATTGTAAAAGCAAGTTGAAATCAATGACAAATTTGCAGCTCAGATAATTGAAGCACTTCACAATGAAGCATGACATCACAACAAGATTTCTTTAGTTGAGTGTAAAGAACATGAGAATCATTTGTACTTTCAAGAAAGAAAGTATGTGCTTAACTCAGATAAACTATGTCTTCATATCATTCAGCTTACTCATGATAATATCATCAATGATCATTTAGAAAGAGCAAAAAGTTATGAACTGATCAATTAAGTTTACTGATGATTAAACATTTATAAATATGTTCACTGCTTCATACAAAACTATCATATGTACACATGTTTCAAGTTCTTTAAACAATGAACTTAAGAATGATTGTGTTTTCTTTCAGTCTTTAAACGTTGTTGATGTAATATCTTCATGAATTATATAAATTCTTTATCGCTCAGTATCTTCATGAATATCACATATAAATATGTTCTAGTCTTCATTGATTATTTTATCAAAATAAGACATTTAGTTCTTATCACTTTTATGAAAGTTGAAGAAGTTATTAACTGCTTTTATGCTTATGTTTGAAAACATCATGATTTACTTGAGTTCTTCATGTCTGATTGAGACACACAATTCATCTTCAATATTTGAAAGCATATGTGTAAAATATTGAAGATAGATGCTAAGTTATCAACAATGTATCACTTTGAAATCAATGATCAAATTGAGAAAGTCAATGCTGTCATGAAGCATTATCTTTGAGTCTTCGTCAACTACATGCAGAATGATTAAGTTAAGTGACTTTCTGAAGTTGAATTCATCATTAATAACACATCATCATCAATCACTTTAACATCATTCTTCTTGATCAATTTGAATCAGAACTTACGTTTAAACTTCAAGTTTTCTGAGTCTTTGTTCAAGAATTTTACATCTCAAGCTTGAAACAAGTTAATCAATGTCAAAGAGTTCATTAAGAAGATAAAGAAATTAACTGAGTATCTACATAATGAGATGCTTATAGCTTAAATTATTTACAAATTCAATGTTAATCTCTCTCATTGTTCTTGTTTTAAATACTTCGTTGAAGATGAAGTCTGATTGAATGCTTGCAATCTCAGCATTGCTCGCTTTACTGTCAAGTTAAATGATCATAATGTTGATTTCTTCAAGATCAAGCGTGTTTTCAAGAATAATTCTCTGATCATCAAGTTAAATTTTTTAACATTCATGAAGATTCATTCAATCTTTCATGTCATTCTTTTGAATTATATTACAAGTGACTTTCTTTCAAATCAACATCAGAAATCTTAAGAACTCATTATCATCAAGAATGACAAAAGATTCTGATATGTAAACAGCATATTAAACTTTAAGCATAATAGATGCTATAATTCATTTCTGCTTAAGTATTATGTTGATTGAGAAAATTACTTCTTTACTTGAAAGTCTTTTCATCTTCTGAATAATTGTGAGCAAATGCTCAATGAATATCATCTCGTCAACTCTGTCGTCGAAGAATCACATGTACTGTCATATGTAATATCTTAATGTCAATGTCAAGAACTTTAAATTCAATCTTCATCATTTCAATTTAACTCAAATCTGACTCAGATCTTGTTTAAATTTAACTCAGACATTTTGTTTAAATTTAACTCAAATGTGACTCAAATGTATTTTAATTTCATTTGTGCATCATTATATTAAACTGCATTTCATTTCTTTCTTACTCAGATCTGACTCAGATCTTGTTTAAATCTGACTCAGACATTTCATTTAAATTTGATTTAAATATGACTCAGATGTATTTCAACTTCACTGTGCATCATCATATTAAAATGCATTTCATCTCATTTCATCTTTCAGATCTTGTCAAGATTTGACTCAGACATCTTGTTCAGATCTGACTCAAATGTGACTCAGATTTATTTCAGTTTTATCTGTGCTTCATCACATTAAAATGCATTTACATCAATTCTTGTTTCATTTCAGTCTTTGTCTTTGATTTTTTCTCATTTCATCTTGTTTCTTCTCATCATCTTGCAAAAGCTTAGTCTTGAAGAGAAAAGCTACTGTCATGATGTCAGATCATTAATTCAGTTTAAAACATAAATTGTTGATATTTTAAATAATCTTGATTCATTGAATCTGCTTTATAGTTCAATGAATCAAGTCATCAATTTAATCATCATCATCTTAATTTAATCTCAGCAATTTTGTTTTAATCATCTCAGTCATATGTATGAACTTCTGCAATTTTAAGTCAATAAAACTATTCTTTAGTCTTGATTCTGCTCAATTCATGTATATAAAAGTTGAGCTTTCATTATTTTCTTTCACTTTTTATCTTTCATCTTATACATTATCTGATGTATTATCTTGTATTTAAATTCTATCAAGTCACTCAAGTTGATCATGATCATCTTGAATAGTAATAATAATATCATTCTTTTATATTAATAGTTTCTAGTTTAGTTTCTGACATTTTCTTTCTTTCTTTCTTTTCTTCTTGTCTCATCTCAGCATACTCTTTCATGAGTATTGTTTTTTAAACTGATGAAGCATGATATCTGCTATGCATATTTTGCATAGTTTGCAATTCATGATATAAGCTTCTTTTGTTGCAACATTATTATGATGTAAGTCAGCTTATGAATTAACATGAATGACATAGCAGTATCAACATCATCATCATCATCATCATTATCATGATAAGTAGCAGTATTCATGCTCATTGAGATTATGCTAACATGCTTGCGAAGTTTGCTCATTTTCTTGAGATGTACATTTCTCTTCACATCATCATTGCTGCAACGTCTATTACATCTGCTTCTTCTGCTTTTCTTACATTTGCTGCATTGATAACTGAACTCATGATTTCTGATAAACATATTTATCTTTGCATATTTTAATAAATGTTGATATATATTAAATCATCATGATCAGAAGATTTGATGTTGTCGCTACATTCATCATCTGAGCGTAGTGATGATTCACATATGTCGTGCTTTCATCAAACATGCTTGCAAATGCAAGCATTGCTTTAAAGAAAAGTATGATTGCATGATGAATCTAGTTTCACGTCTTCTTCAGCTGATAATGCGTCACGCTGTGCAAGTGATGACTCAACATCTCATCATTTACACTTGAAATCATCTTGCTTTTCATCTTCAATAATGAAAGAATGAGTAGTTTTTTCTTTCAGCATATGAGATTGTATTTAACAGTTGAGTAGAGATTCTCATTTCTCTCATTTTCATCACTTCTCATCATCATCACGTCACTTTGCCTTCATTTCGTAAGTATTAACTGAAGTAAGTAATGCATGATGAAATTTGCTGATGAATAAATAACTTTTCTCTTCACTTCAATGTTCTCATTTGCAATCATTGATCACTTCTTTTCTTCATTCTTTCACAACGTTCATCATCATCTTTTTTAAAAGACATATGTTACGTAAGATTTTATAATTGTAGTTTAGTATTAACTTCTTAAACTCATGTCTTTATGCTTTTGATATTCTTTCAATCATGATTCTTATGTGATTTATTTCTCTTTTTTTTGAACTTTTTTGCAGTTGATTGATGTACTTGTCTTTCTATCTCATAGTTTTCAATGATCTTCTTCACATTGCTAAGATTTTTCATTGATTTTCAGAAGTTTTCATAGAAAGATGAATCAGTTCATTGAATTAAATACTCAATCTTTTCTTTCTTGATTCACTGATCAAGTATCTTCTTTATCTTTCATTTTTCTTTTTCTTCTACAAGAATGATCTGCAACTTCAAATTCTTATCACGCAAGTGTCAGAATTTCAATAAAGAAACATGAAAAATTGAGTAAATTGCATCATATTTCTCAGATAATTTAAGCTTATATGCTTGCATGTTGATTTTCTTCAATATTTTGAATGATTTCAATTGTCTATGATCAATCTTCTTCTTTAAATGAAATGTATGAATGTTTATACTTTGCAGAAGCACTTTATCTTTCATTTGAAAGCTTGCAGCTTTATGATGAACATTATAATACTTTGCTTGCTGCTCTGCTACTTACTTTCATAGTTTCATTAAATGTTCTCTGATACTTCATAATCATTCTGCTCACTTTATAATCAAGAATGTTTCTTTCTTTAAAACTTTGTTCTCAGATGTTTTTGCAAAGCTTGCAGTGTATTTCTTTAGAAGCTTATGTGAAGTTTTTTCAATACTAGTGTATACGTTGTTATTATATGTAAACATCATCATTGATAAAAGCTTTGATCAATTATTCATCTTATAATTGAAATATACTTGCAGATAATGCTCAAGCATCTGATTTTATCTTTCTGTTTGATCGTTGATTTGTGAATGAAATGTAATGCTTAACTTTCACTTCATTTCAAGATGTCAACATAAAGTGATTCAAAAATGATTGATAAACAATGAGTCTTGATTTGATATAATGCTTCGCATCATTTCATCATAGCAAATTCACAAGTCTTTTGACATTCAAATCTTTGATCATCGAAATATAAATTACGTGCTTAATTAACTTATTTATTATTATCAATATAACATTGCTTGTTTTTTTGATGTATGAATTCTTCGCAAAGAGCATATTTATTATGAAATTCATGATCATTATGTGAAATGAATTCACACTCTCTGAAAATATAAACATCAGCTCTTTATAAAACTTATGATGATGCATTTGCACTTGCTGATAATCTGAATAGATGCAAACATATTTTGTCATCTTTTTGAGCATTTTCAATCAATAATATTTTCTTCTTATTGCAGTCTTAATACAAATGCATGCAAAATGATCTGCTTTGAAATTATCATGATTCATATGCAGAATTTCATCTCTTGTAGCAGAGTCATTGAATACATAGACTGCAAGATCACGACGTAGCAGTTCATCATTTTTCATACTTCATTTTGAAAGCTCATTCTTTCTAAATGCAAATCATTGATGTCACTTTTCATTCACAACAAAAACATTTCTTTGTTGTAACTTCAGTAATCACGCAGTCATTGATTCACTTATCTTCAAATAGAATCTTTTTAACTTCATAATCTGATGAATCAGAAGTTAAAACAACGCAGTGTTTAAAATTCTGCAAGATTTAATGAGTACTTTTTCATTCAAACACATGACTTGAATATCTGCAATGACTATGTTATTCAGTTGTATCATTAATGCTGCAAGTTTGATTGTTGTTGAAACTTCTTCATTTTTTAGCAGCTTAGATTGACATTTCTGATTGCAAAGTTTGTTTCACAAAATAGATAGAAAATAAATATTATTCTTCTCATTATCATTTAATTTCATGATGTCGAGTCTTTTTGATGATGCATTCGCAGAGTTTAATTTGTCTCTGCAATATTTTATATGAAAGTCAAATGCAGCTAATTTCTCAGCTCAATGCATCTGTTGTACATTAAACTTCTTCATCATCATAAAGTAACAAAGATTATTATGATTTATTATTATACATATGAATCGCTTGTTGCTTTGAAGATAGTATCATCAGTTCTTAAAATCAAGAACTATAGCATACAGCTTTTTATTATGCATGTCTCATCATACTTCAGCTTCTTTAAACTTATAACTATAGTATACAATGAAATATCATTGATCAGTCTTACTCTTTTGACTAAGCACGTCTTCAACTTCATGATTTGATGCATCAATCTTCATGCAAAGATTTGCATTTCAATCATAATGTTTCAAAATGAAAGCATTAATAAAAATTACTTTCAATCTTTCAAAAGCTTTTCTTGCTTTCAACATCATTGCAAAGAGTGAATACATCACTCTCTTCTTTACATTCTTGATTAAATTTGTTAAAAGCACAATGATTTAAAAGAATTTTCTTATAAATTATTAATAAAATCTCATAAATTTCAAGACTATGAAAATGTTCTTTACAGACTTGAACTCAAATCAGTTAATGATTGCATTGATATAAGATTATTTTATCTGAATATTTCTTTGCTTTATTGTGAATTTCAGAAAGATAATTTTATCATGATTGAAAGTGCATTTTGACAGCTTGATATACAGTCAATATTTCAGTAGCATGTAAAGAATCTTGCACACATGCTTTCAATGCTGCTCTTTCATCTCAAAGTATATTAAGACATCATTTAAATATATCATGCAGCAAATATTTATGAATGATTTAAGTGCATGATTTACATAAAACTGAAAGATCACAAAAGCATTTGTTAATTCAAAGAGCATCATCTGATATTCAAACTAATCATAACATGTATGAAAAGTCATTTTTCATTCATCATTCTTGCAAATTCAAATGCAATAATAAATGTTGCAAATATCAATTTTGATAAAATGTTTTACATGAGCAAAGCAATTCAGCATCTCAAACAGTAGAGACAATGAGTAATTGTTCTTTACTGTTATTTCATTGAGATCATGATAGTTCATGCATAAATGAAGACTTTTGTTCAACTTCTTTATAAACAATACAGATGCTTTTGCAAAACTACTTGATGAATAAATTCATTTCTTCTTTAGCGCGCTGTTTAAATAGTCTCATATTGCAGTGAACTCATCTTGTGTTATTTTATAAATAGATTCAATGCAAGACATTTTACTCTTCATCAGATTAATGAAATATTTCATCTGATCATGCATGTTCAAACTATCAGAAAGAATCTCAGAAAATACTTTCTTAAGATCTTGAATAGCAAAGAATATCTTTGATTCTTTCACTTGAAGCGCATTGCATCTTGCAGTCTGATGATTTGCATTCTGTAATAAATCATCTGTAAATAGCAGTTAATAAAGCAAAACTACATAAGTTTCTTCTCTTTTCTTAGCTGCAAGCATTGTCAGCTCAATAAATTTCAATATTTTGCACAGATTAATTTGTATTTGCTTTGCACGCTAAGTGCTGTTTTCTCAATATGATCAGCGATGCTTACGTCAACAGATATTCAAATCAATCTCATTTAATCATAAATAATCAAGAATCATATTATATTCTTGCATGTTCACAGCATGAAACTCAATGTTTCAGCTCTTATGAACTTTCTTGTGATTAATCAACTTGATATCAATTTGATGTGTATCATAGCAGAAAATTCAATGATCATTGATCATCTGAATCTGTTTCAGAATTGCATGATTCTTTGATAACTTATGCTCTTTTACTCATGATTGCAATATAAAGTTTTGCTCGATCTCAAAGTCAATAAAACAGTGAGCTTTGCATACTTTCTTAAAGACATTTGTCAATACTGATATCATCAATGTATGTGATAATCATCTTTTCATAATTATATTTAATGATTCAACAATGAATATCAGACTTTCTCTTTTTTCATCTTTTCATCATGATTACAAGTTTCTTATCTGAATGCATAGTTAAAACACATTAAATTATTGATTTTGTATCTCAGCTTCTTGCATGATCAGCATGTAAGATTGAATGAAGCAGCATTTTGCTTGAACTCATTAAACTTAAGTGTTGCATCATCTTTAAACTGCGTGCTTGAAGCAGAGAACTTCAAATTCTTTGTTACAACGATAAACTTCATCTTTTTATGCAAGAATTGAAAACTCTTCTGAGATGCTGCACTTTCACTTTGCTGCAAATGTAACTTCAACAATGTGTTAATGTCTTACAAATGCAAGTCAATGTTTATAAGATGCTTTAATAAATCAACATAATTGATAAAGATGTATGAAATGCAAAGAAACTCATTCATGATAATTTCGTTAATCTTTATTTGCAAATACATCATGCAAATCTCATTAAATATATAATAGTTTAAATCTGCATACAGTCTGATGAAATACTGTTTGAAATTTGCAATGCTTTGATTGACTCACTACTTTGCAACTTCAAGTCAATATTTTATTTAAAAGTTATGAATTTCAGAATTACTAAGTTTAGCATGTAAATATTTAGTATAGTACTTTCAGTTGAGTTTCTCATCATGATTATGCATGCTCATCACATGATTTCATCATTGATTGCAAGACTTCTCTAACAAGTATGATGCAAATCATTGCAGCTTCTCTTGTTTCATGATGAAATCAAATGATGTCACAACTATGAAGTTTTTACAGTCTTGCAGTCAGAATATCAAGAAGTCATAGTTTATGATGCTTTGCTCTTTAAACTCGCAAGATTAATTAGCATGCTTATGTGCATTACTTCAATAGTGATCATCACTATGTTAATGTTGATGATCAGAGATTGATTGAATTTTTTGCTTAAGTTTCAATATGCAAAGTTGTAAAACAAGCAGTATGTTCTGCATCTTCAGATTCTTTAACTGCTTACATACTGCACTTGTCAATCATTGAAAAATATGATCTGTCTGTTCGTTAAATTTTCGCGACTCAAACTTCTTATTTGCATGTTTAAATACATGATTAATAATAAATTCATACACTCTTGTGATATCGATTAGATTGACTCATGAGAAACTTTGTGTTATGTGTATCAAGTGAATAAAACTCTCTGAGGTAGAAAATTACTCGCTATCTATACGACTGCTTCACGCAGTCGAAACAACAAGATTAAGACTATGTATCAAATTTGTTCGCGTTGATCGCACGTTAGAAAATGAGTGTTCTAGTCACTTTAAATTGCTTCAGAAACTTCGTTTTCATCATCATTCTTGCTGCTGCTCTGAGATCTTTCGTGATCGCGACGATTATTCGATAGTTCAAGAAGTTGATGTCGCGTAGCATTCTTGATCGCAGATGCGTTCAGTTCGAATCTATCAAAAATATGTTGTATACGTTGCATGCAACATACATAGAGCACAATCTTTATGCTGATTTCTCTCTTAGACTCAAAAGATTACTCAGAGAGTTTTCTTGCAACAAATTTACAGTTCAAGAGAAACGAGATCTCTCACTGCTCAAATTTCGACAGTTTACTTCTTAAGCATGAGTTGCAGACGTTTCATCTGTGATATGCATGCATATTGCAATCGATTTCTTCTTTAATCACATTGACATGCACTACTGTTTTTTTGAACTATACAGATGATGTTTTTAATTAAAGATTGATTCTATCATCAAGACATTTAAGAGTCAAAGTTCAGTGAAGAAATGAGATTCTTAAAATCAACAGTTATCATCATTGTATATCATGTCTTGCAGACACTCACTTTGCTTGTAAAGCATATGATTCATCTGTTTCATGTTATTTGTAAAGATGTTTCTTATGCAGATTGATCATGTCTTACAAAGATGTTCATATGCTACACTTCTAATCAGACAGCATAATTTAATCATTCTTTATTAACTTGTTTATGTTTCTCTTCTTTTAACGAAGTTTTCTCATCAACATATCATTTATGTATAAAATGTCTGTATCTGAACATTTGTTAAACGATATTAATGAGACTCTTGAGTTTGCTCATGTTGAACTTAATGAAACTTGTGAGTTACTCATGTCGTAGTAACAGACATGCAGTCTTAACAAGATCTATATGTAGTTAGCACGTAGATTTAAAGAATGTTCGTGATTTAAGTTCTTTCTGCTAATCATTCTCAACAAATCAAATGCAAGAGTTTTTTATTTTTTTATTTTTTTATTTTTTTATTTTTTTATTTCTTCATTAAGTGCATGCAGTCTATGACTATGATACTGTTTAGACGCTGTATGTATGCTAAGTTATATGTAATCTGATCAAAGTTGCTGCTTTATATCTTCTCGTTGATCAATCACATCGATAGTTTGCACATACAAGCGCTCTCGCTCAAACTCTCGCGATCATACTTTTGTTTTTCTTTGTTTCTTCTCACTCTTCGCGTTCTACTCTTTCGTTTCTAGTAATCATTTTCTCGTCGCAATTCGAGTATTTTTCAAATACTCTAGTGTTGCGATTCTTTCGATTTTGGTGACGAACAGCGTCACTATGAT
>JAABVA010000703.1_pt1 | contig 40408 bp, 38 predicted proteins | sample 5560331 | NCBI WGS metagenome assembly JAABVA01 (sample SAMN12812661, study PRJNA571458) | rock metagenome | isolation source: Antarctica rocks | place: Antarctica: Victoria Land, Mt New Zealand sud | collected 2016-01-07 | reverse complement strand
AGCGCTGGCCACCGAACTGGGCCTTACCGCCGAGCGGCTGCTGGGTGATCATCGAGTACGGACCGGTGGAGCGGGCGTGGATCTTGTCGTCCACCAGGTGGTGCAGCTTGATGATGTACATGTAGCCGACGGCCACCGGGTACGGGTACGGGTCTCCGGAGCGACCGTCGAACAGCTGCGCCTTACCGTCACCCTTGACCATCATCTCGCCGTCCCGGTTGGGCAGGGTCGAGCTGAGCAGTCCGGTGATCTCGTTCTCCCGCGCGCCGTCGAACACCGGGGTGGCCGTACGGGTGCCCGGCTCGGCCGCGTACAGCTCCTCGGGCAACTTGCTCGCCCAGTCCGGGTCGCCGTTGATCTGCCAGCCGGTCTTGGCGATCCACCCGAGGTGCACCTCCAGGATCTGGCCCAGGTTCATCCGTCGCGGCACACCGTGGGTGTTCAGGATGATGTCGATCGGCGTGCCGTCGGGCAGGAAGGGCATGTCCTCGGCGGGCAGGATCTTGCCGATGACGCCCTTGTTGCCGTGCCGGCCGGCGAGCTTGTCACCGTCCTGGATCTTGCGCTTCTGCGCCACGTACACGCGCACCAGCTCGTTGACGCCGGGCGGCAGGTCGTCCTCGTCGTCGCGGGAGAACACCCGGATACCGATGACCTTGCCGGTCTCGCCGTGCGGCACCTTGAGGCTCGTGTCCCGGACCTCGCGGGCCTTCTCGCCGAAGATCGCCCGCAGCAGGCGCTCCTCCGGAGTCAGCTCGGTCTCGCCCTTCGGCGTCACCTTGCCGACCAGCACGTCGCCCGGCTGCACCTCGGCGCCGATCCGGATGATGCCGCGGTCGTCGAGATCGGCCAGCACCTCCTCGGAGACGTTCGGGATATCCCTGGTGATCTCCTCGGCACCGAGCTTGGTGTCGCGGGCGTCGATCTCGTGCTCCTCGATGTGGATCGAGGTCAACGTGTCGTCCTGGATGAGGCGCTGGCTGAGGATGATCGCGTCCTCGTAGTTGTGCCCCTCCCACGGCATGATCGCCACGAGCAGGTTCTTGCCCAGCGCCATCTCACCGTTCTCGGTGCAGGGACCGTCGGCCAGTACCTGGCCGGACTCCACCCGCTGGCCCTCGTCCACGATCGGACGCTGGTTGGTGCAGGTTCCCTGGTTCGAGCGCGCGAACTTGCGCATCCGGTAGGTCGCCCGGGTGCCGTCGTCGGCCATCACGGTGACGTAGTCAGCCGAGACCTCCTCGATGACACCGGACTTGGCGGTGACGATGACGTCCCCCGCGTCGACCGCGGCACGAAGCTCCATGCCGGTACCGACCAGCGGAGCCTCGCTGCGCACCAGCGGAACAGCCTGACGCTGCATGTTGGCGCCCATCAAGGCACGGTTGGCGTCGTCGTGCTCCAAGAACGGAATCATCGCCGTCGCCACGGACACCATCTGGCGCGGGGAGACGTCGATGTAGTCCACGCCGTGCGGGTCGATGTAGTCGACCTCGCCACCCTTGCGGCGAACCAGTACCCGCTCGTCGATGAGGTTGCTGTCGGCGTCCAGGGTCGAGTTGGCCTGCGCGACGACGAAGCGGTCCTCCTCGTCCGCCGTCAGGTAGTCCAGCTCATCGGTGACCTTGCCGTTGACCACCTTGCGGTACGGCGTCTCGATGAAGCCGAACGGGTTGACCCGCGCGTAGGAGGACAAGGACCCGATCAGGCCGATGTTGGGCCCCTCCGGGGTCTCGATCGGGCACATCCGGCCGTAGTGGCTGGGGTGCACGTCGCGGACCTCGAAACCGGCCCGCTCGCGGGACAGTCCACCCGGACCCAACGCCGAGAGTCGACGCTTGTGCGTCAGCCCCGACAGCGGGTTGGTCTGGTCCATGAACTGCGACAGCTGGGAGGTCCCGAAGAACTCCTTGATCGCGGCCACGACCGGGCGGATGTTGATCAGGGTCTGCGGCGTGATCGCCTCGACGTCCTGCGTGGTCATCCGCTCACGAACCACCCGCTCCATGCGGGATAGGCCCACCCGGATCTGGTTCTGAATCAGCTCGCCGACGGTGCGCAGGCGACGGTTACCGAAGTGGTCGATGTCGTCGACCTCGACGGGGACCTCGACTCCCTGCGGAGCCGTCATCGCCGTTTCGCCCCCATGCAGGCGCACCAGGTACTCGATGGTGGCGACGACGTCTTCTTCGGTCAGGGTGCTGTTGGTGACCGGCACCCCGCTGTTGAGTCCGAGCTTCTTGTTGATCTTGTAGCGACCGACCTTGGCCAAATCGTAACGCTTGTCCTTGAAGAAGAGGTTCTCCAGCAAGGTCTGCGCGCTCTCGCGGGTGGGCGGCTCGCCCGGGCGCAGCTTGCGGTAGATGTCCAGCAGGGCTTCGTCGGTGCCTGCGGTGTTGTCCTTCTCCAGGGTGTCCATCATGGTTTGGGAGAAGCCGAAGCGTTCGGTGATCTGCTCGGCGGACCAGCCCAGCGCCTTGAGCAGCACGGTGACCGGTTGGCGACGCTTACGGTCGATGCGCACACCCACGGTGTCGCGCTTGTCGACGTCGAACTCCAGCCACGCACCGCGGCCGGGGATCACCTTGACGCTGTGTACGTCCTTGTCGGTGGCCTTGTCGACGGCATGGTCGAAGTAGACACCCGGCGAACGGACCAACTGGGACACCACGACACGCTCGGTGCCGTTGATGACGAACGTTCCCATGTCGGTCATCATCGGGAAGTCGCCCATGAACACCGTCTGGCTCTTGATCTCACCGGTGTTGTTGTTGATGAACTCCGCGGTGACGAACAGCGGCGCCGCGTAGGTCATGTCCTTGTCCTTGCACTCCTCGACGGAGGCCTTGACCTCGTCGAAGCGTGGGTCGGTGAAGGACAGCGACATCGATCCGGAGAAGTCCTCGATCGGCGACAGCTCGGTGAGGATCTCCTCGAGTCCGCCTGCGGTCGCGTTGTCACCCCGGGAGATCGCCCGTTCGCGCCAGGAAGGAGAACCGATCAACCACTCGAACGAGTCTGTTTGCAGATCGAGAAGGTCGGGCACCTCCAGTGGCTCTTTGATCTTCGCGAACGAAACCCTCTTGGGGGCACCTGGAATGCCGACAAGGGGACCGACCGTTGTTTGACCAGTTGAACCGGTCTTCACAGGAGTGGTCTTGGTCTGGCGAGAGACTGCCAAGATGCATCCTTCCAGCACCTCATGCGGGCCGTCACTGCTCGGACGGCCACTGCTATGTCGACACCGGACCGGAAGCTGCCACGTGGGCGAACGACCGTCCGGACTCTTTTGCGGTGGCCTGCTTCAGCCGGAGAAAAGGGACCTCCGGAATGCGGACAGCAAGAAACCAGCGCAACGTCGAAGGTTAGCCGCTTGACGAGTCTTTGTCGAATCGGGCAGCCGCAAACACACCCGAGCTGGACCCCGCGTGCGGCACAAGCCTGGCGGGCCACCGGCCCTTCGTCAAGGGTTTCCCGCGTTCGGCCCTGCCGCAGACCTCCCGCAGCCGCCGCTCAGGACTCGGTGAGCGCCGAGAGCAGCCACATGCCGTTGTTGCGCAGCATGCTGGCGGTAAAGCGATATCCGCTGGGCTGCAAGGCAGTTTCGCCGTTGTCTCCCGTGACGACCACGAAGGCGATGACCTCGGCCCGGTCACCTTCGAGCAAGCGCACCGCGTCGGAAATAACCGTGGCCTTGACCGCTGTCTTCGACTGCATGGCGATCTTGCGGATGTTGTCGAAGTTCGCCCGGTGCTCGTTCACCATCTCCGGCGTCATCGCCGCCTCCGCGCCAACGAAGTCCGCGTCGATCGTCGCGTAGTTGTATGAATACGCCTTCTGCAGGACATCGATGGTCGCCGCGCCCACCTGCTGGGTGTCCGGCGCGTTCACCAAGGCAACGTTCGCGCTGGTCGCCGTGTCATCCGAACCGCGGGCGTGCACCAGAGACACCACGCTCAGGACAACCGCGGCAACCAGCATCAGCAGCCCGCTGGCCAGCGACACGGGCACCACCCGGGAACGAGGAGAAGCCTTGTCCGGCAGCGCCGAATCCGCCGCCGCTCGGCCCTTCGGCCAAGCAGGCAGGCGGCGAGCGCCGGACCGCCGCTGGACCGCGTCCTTCCGGGAACGCTGCTGGTCCGCTGCCCTGATCGGCTGGTCGCTGGCGCTGTCCTGTTCCGACGCGTTCTGCCGGTCAGCTCCGGATGCCCGGGTACCGGCGACCGCTGGTCGGCGTTTGACCGGCGATGGCCTTCTGCGGTTCACCGGTGGCATCGGTGACTGCTCCTCTCCTGGGCGAACGACGGCACTGCTTGCATCCCGGACATCACTGCCCGACCTTGGCCGGGTCGGCCGGCTTCAAGTCGGAGGCCTTCCAACCACTGTCGGTCCGGGACAGGGAGATCGTTAGCGCCAACCGCTGCTTCTGGGACGCGCCAGCGGCCGGGGCGCCGGCCTGGGTGCTGGGCGCAGGCTGGGCACCGGGACCGGGTTGTGCGCTCGGCGCAGGCTGGGCGCTCGGGCTGGGAGCGGTCGAGCCCTGGGCCGGGCCTGCTGTCGGGTTGGCCAACGTGGTGTCGACGAACACCAGTGCGACCGCGGTCCCCGTTGCAGTGTTGAACTCGCTCAACGCCGCATTGGCAACCGTGGAGGTCACGCTGCTCGGTGTCTGCTGAATCCGCTGCTTGAGCTGGGGCTCCTGCTTGCCGTACTGGTCGGCCAGTCCGCCCGTGATCACTGCATGCCATGCCTTGAGCGTCGCGTCGGGATCACCGCCCTTGACCGTCGTCATCGTCGCGGCCACCGATCGGGCGGCGGCCACCGCTGCGTCCCGGTCGGTGCTGGCGGAAACCGGAGCGGAGGTGCCGAAGGTGTGCACGGTGTACACCACCGATGCGCCCAGAGCTGCCGCCGCTAGGACGAGAGCACCGACGGCGATAAGCAGTCGTCTGGCCGGACTGGCCGCGTCGGCACGCCGCGTCCCCGCACCGGGAGGCGGCGCATCGTCCGCCGTGGCATTGTCAGCGACCGGCTTGTCTGAACCGTCCTCGACCGCGGTTACGGTGGTCTGCGGGTCAGTTTCAGCGTCGGTGTCAGCGGGCGCGGGCGCGGGCGCAGTTTCGACCCCGCCCGTTCTGGTGCTCTTGGTATTCATCGCGTTCCATGATGCCTGGATTTCTCCGGCACCGCTCCCATCGTTCGATTGGCCTTACCGCTGCCGACGGCGATTCCTGTGCAGCAAGCAGGAATTGCGCCGCGGACTCAGGCGCCGAACAGCAGCTGGTTCAGCAGCCCCGTCAACTGGTTCAGCAGGACACCGGAGTTCGCGCTCAGCGGCCCCAACTTGAAGCCCGCCCCGCCCGGCTGCACAACAGCGGGCACCGTGGGGCTTCCCGGCAGCTGCTTTGCATGCTGGGAACCGCGCACCGAGATCGGGCTGCCATTCGGTTCAGCGCAGTAGGCGTTGGTATTCAGCGGCACCTGAGTCGTGTAGTCGTCGAAGTTCGGATTTGCAGCCTTCTGCCGCTGCAGCTCGGCGTAGGTGCCCTCGTATCCAGCGATGCAGGGGAAGGGATCGTTGATGTTGAACGCGAGACCGAAGTGAGCGAATCCGTCACCGGGCGCCACCGTGAACCCTGCGGCCGAGACCGCAGGCAACAGCTGGTTCAGGGTGCGCAGCCCGGTGGTCCGCGGTGAGGTGATGCCCGCGACGGTGGCGAGGTTCGCCAGGGTCGTGGACAGCTGCGGCGCCGTCGTGTCGAGCAAGGCGCCGAGCTCGGTACCAGCTTGCTGACCCGTTCCGATGAGTCGACGAATATCGGGGTCGCTCGCCTGCAGCTGCTCGGAGATGAGCCTCAGATTGGAGCTGAAGCTGACGATGGCGGAGCCCTGATTGCGTTGGGGTCCAGCACGGTCTGCAGATCGCCAATCAGCCGCAGGGTCTGCGGTAGCGCGTCCGTGGCCGCCGTGGTCGAGAGATTTCCTTGATCCAGCAGTCTCTGCAGCGCAGGACCAGAGCCTTGGAAGGCCGTGCCGAGTTCACGGACGACGGTCCTCAGCGAGTCCAGCGGCACGGAACGCACCAGGCCGTCCACGCTCGCCAGCAGGTTCCTCAGTGGCGACCGGAATGGAGGTGCGGTCGACCGGGATGCTCGAGCCGTTCTTGAGGAACGGGCCCTGCGCCGTGTTCGGGCGCAGGTCCACATACTGTTCGCCGACCGCCGAGCGGTTCGCGACGGCCGCCTGGAGGTCACCCGGGATCTCTGGAGCTCCGTCGTTGATGTTCAGCTCGACGGCAACCCCTGTCGGGGTGAGTCGCAGCTGGTTGACTTTTCCTACGGCGACGCCGCGGTAGGTCACCTCAGCGTTGGGAAAGATCCCGCCGGAGTTCTTCAGCTGCATCTGGACGTTGTAGCCGGAGGCACCGAAGTAGCGGTCCAGACCCACGTAGCGCACGGCGGTGTAGGTGACACCGACGATCGTGATGACCAGAAAAACGTCGAGCTGCACTCGCACCATCTTGCTTCTCATGGCGTCCCCGTCCCCGGTATCGGCGTGGCTCTCGGTAACGGAAGAGCGGGTAGACCGAGGAGCTTGGGGTCGAGCACCCCGTTGGAGATGATGGTTCCCAAGTTGAAGTCGGCAGTGAGGTTGAGGTTGCCGTAGCCGTTCAGCAGGATCGTCGACGAGGAGTCCGTGAACGGGAAGGTCAACAGCAGCTGCAAGGACTTGGGCAGGTTCGAGCCGGAGTCGGCCAGCGCGCGCAGCGTCGGCTGCAACGCCTGTAGGTCGGCAACCAGGCCGTCCTTGCTCCGATTGATCACCGAGGTCGCGACGACGCCCAGCTGGTCGAGCCTGCTTTAACAACAGCACGAGCTGCGGGCGTTGCTCCTCGAGCGTCTTGACGCCGGCCGGGAGGTCATCGAGGGCGAGCTGGAGATTGACCTTCTGCGTGTCCACCGTCTTGGCCAGAGTGTTCAGCCCGTCCAGTGCCCGGGAGATCTCGCTGCGCTGCTCGTTGAGTCCGCTCACCAGGGTGTTCGTCTCCTCGACGAGCGAGCGAACCTCGCCTTCCCTGCCGCTGAGCGCGGCGTTGAGCTCGCGGGCCACGGTCTGCAGCTGGGCCACGCCCCCGCCGTTGAGCAGCAGGGACAACGCGCCGAATACCTCTTCGAGCTCGGTGCCGCGCGTGGTGTCCTTGAGCGGGATGGTGAGACCGTCGGCGAGTTTGCCGGTCGCTCCGTCCTTGGGCGGGGCGAGGGTGACGTACTTCTCTCCCAGCAGGCTGGTCTGGTTGATCGAGCCCAGTGAGTTGGCAGGCAGATCGACCGATCCGTTGAGCGTCACGGTGACTTCGGCCGTCACACCGTCCGGCGCCAGCCCGATCTTGTCGACCTTGCCCACGTTGACGTCGTTGACCTTGACGTTGGACTGCGGGACGAGGTCGAGTACGTCCTTGAACTGGACCACCACGTTGAAGGGGTGGTCGCCGAGATCTGGACCACCGGGTAGCGGGACGCCGTACAAACCGCCGCACCCGGTGCTGACGCCGGCCACCGCAGTGACGGCGGCCACCACCCGGAGAGTCGCTCCCCAACGTCGTCTCATCATCGGCTCCCGGGGAGAGGCAGTGCAGGCAGTTCAGGTCCGGCAGCCGAGAGCAAGCCCGGCGTTGGAATGACGACCTTGCCGCCCTGTCCGGCCGCAACCGTCTTGCAGTAGTCGATCAACGGCCCCGTCTTGCCACCCAACGCGTCGAACACCGGGTTCCCGGGTGTCAGCTGGGCGGGCTTGATGAGGTTGCAGAGCAACAGTCCCGGGTCGGACATTCAGCGCGGACAGCAGCACGCTGCCGTCCTGCAGCAGAGCCGCGAACTGAGCATTGCGATCAGCGAGGATCTGGCGCCCCGAGCACGCGCATCGCGTCGATCTCCTCCCGGATGGTGCGGGATCCGAGATCGGCGCATATCGCGGAGCCGCCCGCTCCGGCGACCAGCAGCGCGGTCACGATCGGGCTGGCCTGCTGAATGATCGCGAGGACGCTAGCCGCACCGGTGAACGACTGAGCGCCGAGCTGGCGGGTGAGCGAACCGAGTTGGAGCGCAATCACCGCGCCGAACGGGATGGCGACGAGCGCCGTCGGGAGAATCGTGACGCTCGCGATGAACCACGCCTGTTGAATGAACTCCCGCAGCTGAAAAGGGCGGCGAAAAATCCCCCGCGCAATACTGGCCGTGAGTTCGGCGACCAAGCCGACCTGGCGTAGGGCACCGCTCCCGGGCAGCGCCTTCGAGTTCGACGACGTCACTCGTTGTCCCGCCGGTACGAGCCGCCCCGCGAACGATCGGAGGCGCCGCCCGTCGCAGCAGGAAGCTTGACCGTCGAGTCGGAGTCCTGGCGCTCGGTGGAATCCTCGGTGGAATCACTGTCGGAATCCTCCGAGTCCGAGCCGTGCCTGCCCTGCTGAGACCTGTCGTCCTGGGACTCGGGCTGGGACCACTCGGAGCGTCCGCCGGACTCGTCGCCTGACCGTTCTTTGCGGATCTGCTCGTACTCCGCGCGATCGTCGTCGTCGAAGCTGTCCAGGATGCCGCGCTGAGCCTGTTCGGGAAGCGTGTGGAGCATCCCCATCACCCGCTCGCGCCTGCGGTGCACGGCCTGACGGTCGGGACTGCCCGGAGTGACCTCGATCTGCGGCACGATGCCACGGACGTCCTCGGCCGAGCCGTCGTGGTGGCCGGCGTCGGCCTGGGCCAGTTCCTCGGCCATTTGGCTCTCGTCTTTTTCCTCGCTCATCCCGATGGGACCGATCTTGCGACCGTTGAGAAACTGCTCAACGACGGGCTCGTCGCTGGTCAGCAGCACCTCCCGAGGGCCGAACATCACGAGGTTCTTCCGGAACAGCATGCCCAGGTTGTCCGGGACCGTACGGGCGACGTTGATGTTGTGGGTGACGATGAGGATGGTGGCGTCAATGCGGGCATTGATGTCGATGAGCAGCTGACTCAGGTAGGCGGTCCGGACCGGGTCGAGTCCGGAGTCGGGCTCGTCGCAGAGAATGATCTGCGGGTCCAGGACCAGGGCGCGGGCGAGGCCGGCGCGCTTCTTCATACCACCGGAGATCTCTCCCGGCAGCTTGTCCTCCGCCCCGCTGAGGCCGACCAGCTCCATCTTCTCCATGACGATCTTCTTGACGTCGGACTCACTCTTCTTGGTGTGCTCCCGGAGGGGGAAGGCCACGTTGTCGTACAGCGACATCGACCCGAACAGGGCGCCGTCCTGGAAGAGGACGCCGAACATCTCCCGGATCTCGTCGAGCTCTTTGGCCTTGCACCGCAGGATGTCCGTGCCGTCGATGACGATGCTGCCCTTCTCGGGACGCAGCAGGCCGATGATGGACTTGAGAAACACCGACTTGCCGGTACCGGAGGGACCGAGCAACGCACTCACTTCGCCCGGAGGCAGCGTGAGCGTGACGTCCTGCCAGATCGTCGAACTGCCGAAGGACTTCGTAAGCCCCTCGACGGACACCTCGACGCCCATCGCACCTCCAGGTCAACCCCGTCGGGGCACCATTCAGCCCGGGACAGTTGCCCGAGTCACAAAGCCCAACGACGGTAGCGCACCAGAGTTACTGGCCGGTTCACAAGTGCTCCGCAGGTGCCCACGGCGCAACGCAGCGAGGGCGGTCTCCCCCTCGGGAAGACCGCCCTCGCTGGTCAGCAGGCTCGCACCTGAGGCCCTCAGCCGGACATCATTGCGGATGCGGACGGGGCCAGGAGATCACTTGACGCTGACCTTGGCCCCAGCACCCTCGAGCTTGTCCTTCGCCGCGTCGGCGGCTTCCTTGGCGACCTTCTCCAGGATCGCCTTGGGCGCGCTCTCGACAAGGTCCTTGGCCTCCTTCAGGCCGAGGCCGGAGACGAGCTCACGGACGGCCTTGATGACCTGGATCTTCTTGTCACCGGCGGCCTCGAGGACGACGTCGAACTCGTCCTGCTCCTCAGCGGCCTCGGCGGGGGCCGCACCGGCACTGGCTGCTGCCACGGCCACGGGCGCGGCAGCGGTGACCTCGAAGGTCTCCTCGAACTTCTTCACGAAGTCGGAGAGCTCCAGGAGCGTCATGTCCTTGAATACGTCGAGCAGCTCGTCGTTGCTGAGCTTCGCCATGGTGGCGGGTCCTTCCTAGTCTGGTTACTCGCGATGCGAGTGGACGGTGTGTTTTCCTGCGGCGGGAGGGGGTGGAGTCAGTCCTGCGCGGGAGCAGCTGCGCCCGCTTCGGCCGTCTGCTTGTCCTGCAGGGCGGCAGCGAGCCGCGCCATCTGCGAGGCCGGTGCGTTGAACACGCTGGCAGCCTTGCTCATGTTGCCCTTCATCGCGCCGGCGAGCTTCGCCAGCAGGACCTCGCGGGACTCCAGGTCGGCGATACGGTCGACCTCGTCGACACTCAACGCGCGGCCGTCCATGTAGCCGCCCTTGATGACCAGCGACTTGTTGTCCTTGGCGAAGGTTTTCAAGGCCTTCGCCGCGTCGACTGGCTCACCAGTGACGAACGCGATGGCCGTAGGGCCGATGAACAGCTCGTCGAGTCCCTCGACGCCGGCTTCCGCCGCGGCGCGGCGCACCAGGGTGTTCTTGGCGACGGAATAGGACGAACCGTCGCCCAACGCGGAACGCAGCTGCGTCAACTTACCGACGGACAGTCCGCGGTACTCGGTGATGACGGCCGCGGTGCTGCCGCGGAACTGCTCGGCGATCTCCGTGACGGCGGCAACCTTCTCGGGCTTTGCCATGCTTTGCCTCCTCTCTGTGGATCGCTCTATCTGGGGAACGGCGGTCCGCAGGTCCGGGTGCATGGAAACATCGGGAATAGCAAACGCCCCGGGCGCAGGGCGCACGGGGCGTACATCGGCAACTATCGCTACCGCACCTCGTCCTCCTGCGCGGGCCGCCCGGTGCATCCGGAACCTTCGCCGTACTCGGAGATGAGCACAGTGACCTGCGGTCTTCGGTGGATCTGTTGGTAGATGTTACCCGACGTCGGAGGGTCCGCTGACCACCCCTCACCACCGAACGCGGAAGGGGGAGCCCGGACGGCCTCCCCCTTCCGCTGCAGCAGTACGCCGGACTGCGCGAGGACTATCCGGCTGCGGTTGCCGCGCCCTCGTCCACCTGCAGGTTGCGCGTGCGCATCGGATCGACCGGGATGCCGGGTCCGGTGGTGGTGCTCACGGTGACCTTCTTCAGGTACCGGCCCTTGGCAGCCGCCGGCTTCAGCCGTAGGACCTCGTCGAGGGCGGCGGCATAGTTCTCCACGAGCTGCTCGGTGCCGAAGGATGCCTTGCCGATCACCAGGTGCAGGTTGGCCTGCTTGTCGACGCGGAAGTTGACCTTTCCGCCCTTGATGTCAGCGACGGCCTTGGTGACATCGTTGGTGACGGTGCCGGTCTTCGGGTTGGGCATGAGACCACGCGGTCCCAGCACCCGGGCGATGCGTCCGACCTTCGCCATCTGATCGGGGGTGGCGATGGCGGCGTCGAAGTCCAGCCAGCCGCCCTGGATCCGCTCGATGAGGTCCTCGGCGCCCACGGCGTCGGCGCCTGCGGCCTCGGCCTCTGCTGCCTTCTCGCCGGTGGCGAACACGATCACTCGTGCGGTCTTGCCGGTGCCGTGCGGGAGATTGACGGTGCCGCGCACCATCTGGTCTGCCTTGCGGGGATCGATGCCCAGCCGCAAGGCCACCTCAACGGTGGAGTCCATCTTCGTGCTGGCCGTCTCCTTGGCCAACTCGGCTGCCCGGAGCGGGGTGAAGAGTGTGTCCGGGTCGAGCTTCGCGGCGTTGATTCGTTCTTCGGCCTGCTGGTAGGCCTTGCTGCGCTTCATGATGCTGTCCTTGTCTGGTCAGTGGTGGTTGCGGACCAGCGCTGGCCCTCCCACCCGTTCGGTGTGCGCTGGGTCTTGCGGATCAGCCCACTCAGCCTTCTACGGTAATGCCCATCGACCGTGCGGTGCCGGCGATGATCTTCGCGGCTGACTCGAGGTCGCTCGCATTGAGGTCCTCCATCTTCGTCTGGGCGATCTCCTGCACCTGGGCCATGGTCACCTTCGCGACCTTGGTCTTGTGCGGCTCACCCGATCCCTTGGGCACGCCGGCTGCCTTCAGCAACAGACGAGCGGCCGGCGGCGTCTTCAGCTTGAAGTCGAACGACCGGTCTTCGTAGACGGAGATCTCCACGGGCACCACGTTGCCGCGCTGCGCCTCGGTCGCGGCGTTGTAGGCCTTGCAGAACTCCATGATATTCACGCCGTGCTGACCCAGTGCCGGTCCGACCGGCGGAGCGGGGGTTGCCTGGCCTGCCGAGATCTGGAGCTTGATGATCCCGGCGAGCTTCTTCTTCTTGGGGGGCATCTTGATACTTCCTGCGTGTCGGGGCGCCCGGCAGGGCCGGTCACCCACCCTTGTGTGAAATTCAGTGACGGTATGTCCGGATACGGCGAGCAACACTGCTCGCCGCACCCCTCATTCGAGTGAGCGCTCGAATCAGATCTTGGAGACCTGGGTGAAGGAGAGCTCGACCGGCGTTTCCCGGCCGAAGATCGACACCAGGACTTTGAGCTTCTGCTGCTCTGCATTGACCTCGCTGATGGTCGCAGGCAGGGTCGCGAACGGGCCATCCATGACGGTGACCGACTCACCGACCTCGTGGTCGACCTCGATGGCCGGCCGCGTCGCCGCGTCGGCGGCACCACCCTTGCCGGTTTCGACGGTCTTCTTACGCTCCTGCGCGGGCATCAGGAACTTGATGACCTCATTGATGCTCAGCGGCGACGGCCGGGAGGTGGCACCGACGAATCCCGTGACGCCCGGTGTGTTGCGCACCGCGCCCCAGGAGGCGTCGTTCAGCTCCATCCGCACGAGTATGTAGCCGGGTAGCACCTTGCGGCTGACCTGCTTGCGCTGGCCGTTCTTGATCTCGGTGACCTCTTCGGTCGGTACCTCCACCTGGAAGATGAACTCCTCGACGTCCAGGGTCTGTACGCGGGTCTCCAGGTTGGTCTTGACCTTGTTCTCGTACCCGGCGTAGGAGTGCACCACGTACCAGTCGCCGGGAGCGCGGCGCAGTGCGGCTCGCATCTCCTCCACCGGGTCGGCTTCCTCGGCGACGCCGTCCTCCACTGCCTCGCTCACCTCGGCGCCCTGCGCGACGGCGAGGTCCGCCTCCTGCACCGAGGTCTCGTCGTCGGAGTCCGCCTGCGCAGTCGCCTCGGTCACCAACGCGTCAGCCGCCTGCTGAGCCTCGGCAGACTCGGGCAAGCCGGACTCGGTGGGGTCGGCCATTCTCTGGCCGCCCTCGGGAGTGCTCACGTGTGGACTCGCTTCCTCTCGTCATGTGCCGTAGTGCCAACGAAACCGCAAGTTTGCGTCCGTCGCCAGTTCCGGCGTTGCGCGACCGGGTCGGCCGCGGGTTTGTGTCAGCCAAAGATCAGCAGGACACCTCGGGCGAACGCCAGGTCCAATCCGGAGGTCAACGCAACCATGAAGGCGACGAAAACCAGAACGACCGCCGTGTAGGTGATCAGTTCGTTGCGGGTGGGCCAGATCACCTTGCGCAGCTCGGCAACCACCTCACGCAGGTAGCGGAGGATGCGGGAAACCGGGTTGCCCTTGCTCGCCACCTCCTGCTTGGCCCGCACCGGCGTAGCCCGCCCCTTGGCACCGGGCCGGGTCGTGTCCGCTTCCTTGCCCGCGGTTGCCGGCCTGGCGCTCGCCTTGCCGGGACCACGCCGCTTACCCGAGGGCTTAGCTGCGGCCGCCACCTCGCTGCTTGGTTTCGCCCGCTCGACGTCGGCGGTGTCGTCTGCAGCCGGAGTTGCGGCGGAGTCACCAACGTCCGAGCCGTCACCCGGCTCAGGCGTGACGTCTTCGCGGTCGTCGCTCACCGTCGTCCTCCAGTTGCTGACATTCAGGCGCAGGGGCGACAGGACTTGAACCTGCAACCTGCGGTTTTGGAGACCGCTGCTCTGCCAGTTGAGCTACGCCCCTCCGACCGACGCCGCGCGCCGGTCGCGCCGAAGCGTTCATGCGCTCCGCCGACGCCCGAGACCTCCACAGGGAGAACACCGAACTCCGGGCAGCACACGAACGCCCCAGAGACGCGAGTGTACGGCACCGAAACCCACGCCTTTCAACTCGCTACCGGCACCGGAGCGGACCGATGCCGCACGGCGCGCGCCGTCATCCACGCGAGCGGGACGTCAGCCGAGACGGACCAATGCTGTGGACTTGGCGAACACGCGCTGGCCGGCCGAGGACACCACGATGGCCACGGACGCCGTCCGCGCCGTGCTGTCCATGCTCTTTACCGTGCCACTGACGTCGACCACCGCCCCGCCGTCGTCCGGGACGATCACCGGCCTGGTGAAGGTGACGCCGTAGTCGAGGACCGCACCCGGATCCCCGCACCAGGCGGTCACCATCCGGGCACCCAAGGCCATGGTGAGCATGCCGTGGGCAATGACGTCGGGCAGACCGACTGCGGTGGCGGTGCCCTCGTTCCAATGAATCGGATTGAAGTCGCCCGAAGCGCCCGCGTAGCGCACCAGGTCGGACCGGGTCAGCGTCACCGACAACGGCGGCAGCTCGGCGCCCACCGCGACGTCCTGGAAGACGAGCATGCTCATGCCGCCGTCCCCCTGGCCACAACGGTCGAATACGCAGTGACGACCGGCGCACCGTCCTCGGTCGTCACCTCGGTCCGGGTGGTGACCAGATCGTTGCCGGCAGCAACCCGGATGGCGTCGACGGTCACCGCCGTCTGCAGCCGGTCGCCGGCCAGGACCGGGCGATGCTGCACGAAGCGCTGCTCGCGGTGCACGACCTTGGTGAAGTCCAGGCCGAGGTCCGGATCGGCCATCAGCCGAAACTCCGCGCCCATGGTCAGGATGATGGGGAAGGTCGGCGGCGCGACGAGGTCGACGTATCCCAGTTCGCGGGCGGCCGCCTCATCGTGGTGGGCGGGGTCCATCGCACCTATCGCTGTGGCGAACTCCCGGATCTTCTCGCGCCCCACCTCGTACACCCGGTCGGGTTCGTAACGCCGACCGACAAACGACTGGTTGATGCTCACCCGCGCAACCTACCGTCGCCCTGCGGCGAACCCGACGTCGCTCAGCGCGTTTCGCGGTGTGTGCGGTGCGTGCCGCAGTTGGAGCAGAACTTCTTCATCTCCATGCGGTCGGGATCATTGCGGCGGTTCTTGCGGGTGATGTAGTTGCGGTGCTTGCATACCTCGCAGGCCAGCGTGATCTTCGGGCGGACGTCGGTGGCGGCCACGGGATGCCTTTCTTCGGTGGATCTGGATGACGTAACAGTCTTGGTTCGGTCTTCATCGTACGGGTCAGCCCTACGACGAAGCCTTGGGTAGCGATGGCCGGACTTGAACCGGCGACACAGCGATTATGAGTCGCTTGCTCTGCCAGCTGAGCTACACCGCCATGCAGCCTCGGGCAAATGCCCTCGACCACCACAGCCGCACCAGGCTCTCCCGTTACCGGAAACGACTGATCCAGCGAGCCCCTTTACGGAATCGAACCGTAGACCTTCTCCTTACCATGGAGACGCTCTGCCGACTGAGCTAAAGGGGCCTGCCTCCGTTGCGCACGCCGCTCCGGAAGCCTTGTGGAGGGTACACAGCCGCTGACCCATTTGTGAAACCGGCACCGACCCCACCGCATACCCAGGATACAGAGTGCGAGCACCGCACCGCCAGCAGCCGCACCCTAGGCCAACCAAGCGCTTGCTACGGTGACGGGAGCATCCTGTTCGCGCCCGGCGGACACGAGGAAAGAGGGACGCATGAGCGCGGGAACCGTCAACGAGCGTACATCGTCGATGCGGTACGGACACCGGTCGGCAAACGCGGCGGCTGCTTCGCCGCCACGCACCCCGCTGACCTGGGTGCGGCCGCGCTCAGCGCACTCATCGACCGCAGTGGCATCGACCCGGCGGCGGTGGAGGACGTGATATTCGGCTGCGTGGACACCATCGGCCCCCAGGCCGGGGACATCGCCCGTACCGCGTGGCTGGCGGCCGGCCTGCCGGACCATGTCCCGGGGACCACCATCGACCGGCAGTGCGGCTCCGCCCAGCAGGCGGTGCATTTCGCGGCCCAGGCCGTGTTGAGCAACACCGCCGACGTCGTCGTGGCCGGCGGCGTGCAGAACATGAGCGCCATTCCGATCTCGGCCGCGATGACCGCCGGGCAGGCCTACGGGTTCACCGACCCGTTTTCCGGCTCCATCGGCTGGCAGCGGCGGTACGGCGACCAAGAGGTGTCGCAGTTTCGTTCCGCCGAGATGATCGCCGAGAAGTGGGGTCTGGACCGGGAGCAGATGGAGGAGTTCGCGGTCGCCTCCCACGAGAAGGCGCTCGCGGCGCAACAGGAGGGCCGCTTCGACCGGGAGATCGTCGCGGTCGGCGATGCGGATCGGGACGAAGGTCCGCGGGTGCCCAACTGGGAGAAGATCCGCTCACTGCCCACCCTCGTCGAGGGCGGCCGTCTGACAGCGGCCCTGGCCAGCCAGGTCTCCGATGCCTCGGCCGCGCTGCTCATCGTCAATGAACGCGGCCTGCAGGAACACGGCCTGACCCCGCGTGCCCGCATCCAGCACATGTCGGTGCGCGGCGCGGATCCGGTGTGGATGCTCACCGCTCCGATCCCGGCCACCGCGCACGCGCTGGCCAAGACCGGCATGAGCCGCGAGGACATCGACCTGGTGGAGATCAACGAGGCATTCGCCTCCGTCGTGCTGGCCTGGGGCCAGGAAACCGGCTACGACATGAGCAAGGTGAACGTCAACGGGGGCGCCATCGCGCTGGGCCACCCCCTCGGGGCGACCGGGGCCCGGTTGCTGACGACGATGCCGCACGAGCTGGAGCGCACCGGCGGCCGGTACGGGCTGCAGACGATGTGCGAGGGCGGCGGACAGGCCAACGTCACCATCATCGAACGGCTGAGCTGAACGAAGGCAATTCCGCAACGAGCCCCGGACCGGATCGGTTCGGGGCTCGCTGCGTCCTGGGTGGCAGGTGCAGGATTCGAACCTGCGTAGGCATACGCCGACGGATTTACAGTCCGCTTCCATTGGCCGCTCGGACAACCTGCCGTCGCACTCACCAGCAGCAGTTCCCAACCGGGTCCACCGCTGTTGTCTTGGGTGCGCAAGGCAGACTACAGATCTCGGTACGACCCGTCGCATCGGGGTTAGTTCCAGAAGCGCAACACTTGAGTAGGGAGCCCTTCATGGCTGATGCGTCGTTCGACGTGGTGAGCAAAGTCGACCGCCAAGAGGTGGACAACGCCCTCAACCAGGCGGCCAAGGAGCTGTCCACCCGCTTCGATTTCCGGGGCATCAACGCCGGTATCGACTGGGCAGGCGACGAGGCCATCACCATCACCGCCGACACCGAGGAGCGTTGCAAGGCCGCGCTGGATGTGTTCATCGAGAAGCTCGTCCGCCGCAACATCTCGATGAAGGCGTTCAAGCCGGGCGAGCCCACCGCGTCGGGCAAGACCTACAAGCTCACCGGAAACCTGGTGCAGGGCATCGACAACGAGCACGCCAAGAAGATCACCAAGGCCGTGCGCGACGCCGGGTTCAAGGGCGTGCAGGCGCGGATCCAAGGTGACGAACTCCGGGTCAGCGGCAAGAAGCGCGACGACCTGCAAGCCGTCATTGCCCTCCTCAAGGAGGGCGACTTCGGGGTCGCGTTGCAGTTCGTCAACTACCGATGAAGGGCATCGTGCTGGCGGGGGGCAGTGGTACCCGGCTGCATCCCATCACCCAGGCGGTGAGCAAGCAGCTGCTTCCGGTCTATGACAAGCCGATGATCTATTACCCGCTCTCGGTGCTGATGCTTGCCGGCATCCGCGAGGTGCTGGTCATCTCCACCCCCCACGACCTGCCGCTGTTCCGTCGTCTGCTCGGCGACGGTGCGCAGTGGGGCATGGAGCTGAGTTACGCGGAGCAGGCGGAGCCCAACGGCCTGGCCGAGGCCTTCATCATCGGCGCGGATCACATCGGCGCCGACGACGTGGCTCTGGTGCTCGGCGACAACATTTTCTACGGCCACGGCTTCTCGGGGCAGCTGCAGAAGCTCACCGCCGGAATCGACGGCTGCGTGTTGTTCGGATACCCGGTGCGCGATCCGGAGCGCTACGGCGTCGGTGAGGTGGACAACGCGGGGATGCTGCTGTCCATCGAAGAAAAGCCGGCGAAGCCTCGTTCGAACCAGGCCATCACCGGGCTGTACTTCTACGACCGCGACGTGGTGGAAATTGCCGCCGGACTGCAGCCCTCCGCGCGCGGCGAGTTGGAGATCACCGACGTCAACCTGCACTACCTGGCCAACGGCAAGGCGCGACTGGTGGACCTTGGGCGAGGATTCGCCTGGCTGGACACCGGCACGCACGACTCCCTGCTGGAGGCCGGGCAGTACGTGCAGGTCATCGAGCACCGCCAGGGCATCCGGGTGGCGTGCCTGGAGGAGGTCGCCCTCCGGATGGGGTTCATCGACGCGGACGCCTGCATGGCGCTGGGAACAACCATGGCCAAGTCCGGCTACGGGCAGTATGTGATGTCCGTCGCCCACAGCTTCGGTGCCGCCTGACCATCAGGACAGCCGCCGACCGGCCAGCTCCTCCAGGCGCGCGACGCGTTCGGCGATCGGCGGGTGCGTGGAAAACAACTGCGTGCCTCGGTCGCCGGCGCGGAACGGGTTGGCGATCATCAGGTGAGACTGCGTCGTCAGGCTCGGCTCCGGCGGTAGCGGAGCCAGCTGGGTGCCCACCTCGAGACGGCGCAGCGCCGAGGCCAGGGCGAGGGGGTCGCCGCTGAGCTCCGCACCGGATGCATCGGCCTGGTACTCCCGCGATCGGGACACCGCCATCTGCACGATGCCGGCCGCGATCGGACCGAGCACGGCGACGAGCAGCATGGTCACGGGGTTCGGCCGGTCCTCCCCGTCCCCGCCGCCAAAGAAGCTGGCGAACATCGCGAAGTTGGCCAGGCCGGTGACCACCGAGGCCAACGCCCCGGCCACCGACGAGATGAGAATATCCCGGCTGTACACATGGGACAGTTCGTGGCCGAGCACCGCGCGCAGCTCCCGCTCGCTGAGCAGGTTGAGGATCCCGGTGGTGCAGCACACGGCCGCGTGACGCGGATTGCGGCCGGTGGCAAAGGCATTCGGCGCCTGCGTCGGGCTGACGTAGAGCGCGGGCATCGGCTGGCGGGCAACCGTTGCCAGCTCCCGCACGATGGCGTACATCGCCGGCTGCTCGGCCTCGGTGACGGGGCGGGCGTGCATGGCCTTGAGCGCCAGGGTGTCGCTCTTGAAGTAGGCGTAGGCGTTCATCCCGAGCGCGAGCAGCACGGCAATGATCAGGGCGGTGCGGCCGAACAAGCCCCCGACGACGACGATGAGCGCGGAGAGACCGCCGAGCAACAACGCCGTCTTCAGTCCGTTGGCGTGGTGGTGCACGGGGCGCAATCCTCCTCAGCTCCAGGTCCTGCGACTGTGGTGTTGTCTACCTGGAAAACGCCCGAACCCCGCCATCAGTTCCCGGGTGGGGGCACCCGGGAACTCAGTTCGGCCAGGACGTCGCGCTCGGCGACGAGTTCGGCGACGGCGGCGTTACCGGCCTCATCGACGCCCGGGTAGTCATGCTCCGGTGACCAGTGCAGCGCGTCGAAGGGACAGACGTCCACACAGATTCCGCAATACAGGCATTGGCCGTAGTCGATGGCGAAACGCTGCAGAATCGGCCGCGCCCGCGCCCGGGAGCGTCCGGCGGAGTCTCGATCGGGCTGTTCGGTAGTGGACTCGATATGGATGCACCAGTCGGGGCACTCCCGCGCGCAGATCATGCAGCTGGTGCAGTTGGCCTCGAGCAGGGCGATGACCCCGCGAGCGCGCGGTGGGGTGCTCACGGTTGCGCCCACCCTTCGGGCGGAAGGCCCGGCGTGCTCGCCCGCCGCCGACCGGCACCGGGTTGCTCGGCGCTTTCGCCCGGCTCCATCCGCCCAGGCCACGGCCGCACCGCCCGCGACACCAACACGGTGTCCTTGCGGAGCGGATGCAGTCCGGTGCCCGCGGCCAGCAGCAGTGGACGCAGGTCCGGGTGGCCGGAGACCTCGATACCCGCCATCTCCGCAGCCTCACGCTCGTGCCAGGCCGCACCGGCCCACACTCCGGTGATGCTCGGCAGCACTCCCCCGGCTGGAAGGGTCGTGCTGAGCAGGAGCCCGGTACAGCCGGGCAGTGCCACGACGTGGGCGATCACCTCCCACTCCAGACCTGCCTCGGCGGGGTGGCCGTGATCGTGCACCGACAGATGATCGAACAATCCGCAACGCAACGCGTCCCGGGCCAGCTCGGCGGCACCGGTCCAATCGGTCAGCGGCACCTCAGCGGTGAACTGGCCGCACGACTGCACCACCTGGCCACGCCCCAACTCGGCGACCAGGCGCTCGGCGAGGCCGCGATCACCCACGCTCATACCGGCTCCTGGGCTGTCTTCAGCATCGGCACCAGCGCACGCAGCCCGTCAAGTACGGCCTCCGGACGCGGCGGGCAACCCGGAACGGACACGTGCACCGGCACCAGTTGGTCCACGCCCTTGGTCACGCTGTAGGAGTCCCAGTACGGGCCCCCGGTGGCACAGCACGCTCCGATGGACACCACATACCGCGGAGCGGGCAACCGCTGATAGGCCGCACGGACTGCGCCGGCGAGCACGTCGGTCACCGTGCCGGACACCAGCAGGACGTGCGCATCGGGCGCTGAGGCCGACGGGCTGGTCGGGGTGCGCGAGCCGTCGTGCAACGCGGCCATCACCTCGACGCCGCAGCAGGCCAAGCCCAGGTCAAGGACCTCCACCGCGAGCACCGCATCGGCGACCTCGACTGTCATCCGCACGTCTTCGACCCTAGAGCAGCACCGTGTGCCCGTCATGCACCTCGCGTCCGGACCCTGGCAAGATGCGGGCCATGACTCGTGCGAGTTCCCCCGTCGGCGTCCACCTGCGCATCGCGGAGCGCGTCGCGGTGATCACCGTGAGCGATCCGGAGCGTCGCAACGCCCTCACCTTGGCCCTCTCTGAGGACCTCGCCTCCGCCGTTGCGGAATGTGAGGCGAACTGGGACGTCCACGCCGTGGTGATCACCGGTGCCCCGCCCGCATTCTGCGCCGGAGCCGACCTCACTGCCCTGGGAGCAGCAAAGGAGGAAGGCCTGCGCCGGATCTATGCGGGCTTTCTCGCCGTGGCCAACTGCACCCTGCCGACGGTAGCGGCGGTCAACGGTGCGGCTGTCGGCGCCGGGCTCAATCTCGCCCTCGCCGCTGACGTGCGCCTGGCCGGCACCAAGGCGCGCTTCGACGCCCGGTTCCTACAGCTCGGCTTGCACCCCGGTGGCGGCATGACCTGGATGCTGCAGCGGGCGCTCGGCCCCTCTGCCGCCCGAGCCAGTGTGCTGTTCGGACAGATCTTCGATGCCGACGACGCCGTGCGCAACGGCCTGGCGCAGGTGAAGTACGACGATGTGGTGGCGGCTGCGGAGCTGTGGTGTTCTGCGCCGGCCGCGGCTCCACGCGAGTTGGTCCTGGCCACCAAGGCGAGCATGCGGCAGACGGCGGCACCGGGCAGCACGGACGTCGATGTACACGCCGCGGCGCTGTCCACCGAACTGGCACCGCAGGTGCGGTCGATGGAGTCCCCCGAGTTCGTCGCCCGGCTCGACGCGATGCGGAAGAAGATCAGCACTCGCTGAATTCGTGTCCTCGGACACTCGAGCACAAGAATCGCCTGTCACCAGCCATAACATGTACTCGCGGGTACAGCGCCCGCGTGCGGCTTTCGTCCGGTAGCACGTATCGTCGTTACGAGGTCTTGTTCGCCGAAGAAACCGGCTGACGAGCGGTGCTGGACGATGGCCCGGAAGGGGTCCTTTTCTCGATGACTACCGAAACATCCTCCGATACCGGCCTTCCCCGCGAGACCCTCGAGATCGATCGGGTCGTCATTCGCTTCGCCGGTGACTCCGGTGACGGGATGCAGCTCGCGGGCGATCGGTTCACCTCCGAGGCGGCGGCGTTCGGCAACGACCTGGCGACCCAGCCCAACTTCCCCGCGGAGATCCGTGCCCCGCGCGGAACCCTGGCGGGCGTTTCGAGCTTCCAGATCCATTTCGCCGACTACGACATCCTGACCGCCGGTGACCGCCCCGACGTCTTGGTGGCGATGAACCCTGCCGCATTGAAGGCCAACATCGGTGATCTGCCGCGCGGCGGAACGCTGATCGTGAACACCGACGAGTTCACCAAGCGCAACCTGACCACGGCGGGGTACGCCGCCAACCCGCTGGAGGGTGACGAGCTCGCCGACTACGTGGTGCACTCGGTGGCGATGGCCACCCTGACCCGCGGCGCGGTGGCGTCCACCGGCCTGTCGAAGAAGGACGCCGAGCGGGCGAAGAACATGTTCGCCCTGGGGCTGCTGTCCTGGATGTACCACCGCCCGGTGGAGGGCACCGAAGCGTTCTTGCGGGAGAAGTTCGCCAAGATCCCCGCGGTGGCCGAGGCCAACGTGCTGGCCTACAAGGCGGGCTGGAACTACGGCGAGACCACCGAGGCCTTCGCCACCACCTACAACGTTGCTGCTGCCACCCTGCCGCGAGGCACCTACCGCCAGGTGACCGGCAACACGGCGTTGGCCTACGGGCTGGTCGCCGCAGGCCAGCGTTCCGGGCTACCGGTGTTCCTTGGTTCCTACCCGATCACGCCGGCCTCGGACATCCTGCACGAGCTGAGCAAGCACAAGAACTTCGGTGTCACCTCCTTCCAGGCCGAGGACGAGATCGCCGGGGTCGGCGCCGCGCTCGGCGCGGCCTTCGGTGGTGCGCTGGGAGTGACCACCACCTCCGGTCCCGGACTGGCCCTGAAGAGCGAGACCATCGGCCTGGCGGTGATGACCGAGCTGCCCATGCTCATCGTCGACGTGCAGCGGGGTGGGCCGTCGACGGGTCTGCCCACCAAGACCGAGCAAGCCGACCTGCTGCAGGCGATGTTCGGCCGCAACGGGGAGTCTCCGGTGCCGATCGTGGCGCCCAGTACTCCGTCGGACTGCTTCGACGCCGCCCTGGAGGCGGCGCGGATCGCCATCACCTACCGCACGCCGGTGCTGCTGCTCTCCGACGGCGCCATCGCCAACGGCTCGGAGCCGTGGAGCGTGCCCGACGTGGACGAGCTGACGCGCATCGACCCGGACTTCGCGCAAGCGTTGCCCGGCGGTGACGCCGAGGCGGGGGTCGGCGCCGGAAAGTCCGAGTTCGCACCGTACGAACGCAACCCGGAGACCTTGGCCCGTCCGTGGGCGATTCCCGGTACCGCCGGGCTGGAGCACCGTATCGGCGGCCTGGAGAAGTCCAACGGGGCGGGCAACATCTCCTACGAGCCCGCCAACCACAACGTGATGGTCCGGCTGCGGCAGGCCAAGATCGACAGCATCGCGGTCCCTGACGTCGACGTGGACGACCCCAGCGGTGCGGCGAAGATCCTGGTACTGGGCTGGGGCAGCTCCTACGGTCCCATCGGCGCTGCGGCCCGGCGGGTACGCAAGCGGGGCATCCCCATCGCCCAGGCTCACCTGCGCCACCTCAACCCCCTGCCGGCCAACCTCGGCGAGGTACTCGCCCGCTACGAGAAGGTCGTCGTTCCGGAGATGAACCTCGGGCAGCTGTCCCTGCTGCTGCGGGCCCGCTACCTGGTGGACATCCAGCCGGTCACCAAGGTGGCGGGGCTGGCTTTCCTGGCCGAAGAGCTGCAGGACGTCCTACTCGCCGCCGAGGACGGCAGCCTCGCCGCAGTCGAGGCCGCCAAGACCACCGATGCGCGCGCTGCCGCCGCAACCACGGGAGAGGTTTCCGTATGACCGTCACCGCTGACTCGAAGCTGGTCGGCAAGGAGCTCGGTGTGGCCGCGCTCGCCGGCATTCCCACCACCGACACCCCGCAGAAGGCGAAGGACTTCACCTCGGGCTCGGAGGTCCGCTGGTGCCCCGGATGCGGGGACTATGCCATCCTGGCCACCATCCGCGGCTTCCTGCCGGAGCTGGGACTCAAGCGGGAGAACATCGTCTTCGTCTCCGGCATCGGCTGCTCCTCCCGCTTCCCGTACTACCTCGAGACCTACGGGATGCACTCCATCCACGGCCGCGCGCCGGCCATCGCGACAGGCCTGTCGGTGTCCCGGCCCGACCTCAGCGTGTGGGTGGTGACCGGCGACGGCGACGCGCTGTCCATCGGCGGCAACCACCTCATCCACACGCTGCGCCGCAACGTCAACCTCAAGATCCTGCTGTTCAACAACCGGATCTACGGCCTCACCAAGGGCCAGTACTCCCCCACCTCCGAGGTCGGCAAGGTCACCAAGTCCACCCCGATGGGGTCCTTGGACAACCCGTTCAACCCGCTGTCCCTGGCCCTCGGCGCCGAGGCGACCTTCGTGGCCCGGGCCATGGACTCCGACCGCAAGGGCCTGGCCGAGGTGCTGCGCCAAGCCGCCGAGCACCGGGGTACCGCGTTCGTGGAGATCTTCCAGGACTGCCCGATCTTCAACGACGGCTCCTTCGACGTGCTCCGCAAGGGCGACGAGGCCCCGCATCGGCTCATCCCACTCACCCACGGCGAGCCGCTGATCTTCGGACCCGACGGGGAGCACTGCGTGGTTCGGGACGGCTTCACCCTCGCGGTGGCCAACACCGCCGATGTGGCTGCGGCCGACATCGCCGTCCACGACGCCGTCACGGACAACCCGGAATACGCCTACGCCCTGAGCCGGCTGTCCGACCAGGAGCTCAACCACACCGTCACCGGGGTGTTCCGCCGGGTCAGCAAGCCCGCCTACGACGACCTGGCCCGCGAGCAGGTCCAGGCGGCGAAGGACGCCAAGCCGGCCGGACCCGATGCCCTCCAGCGGTTGCTGCACGGCAAGGACACCTGGACCATCGACTGATTGCACCCAGACTGATTCCATGGAGCGGCCTCCTTGTCGTTTCTCTGCGCCGCCGACAGCGCTGAGCCCGTTTCGGATGCATCGGTGCGCAGCGTGATGGCTAGGCTCGGCGAACGTGGGTAGCGATGCCGGGGAGCAGCCAGCCGTTGCGTCGAGTGGTCTGGCGATGGGTATTGGCGCCTACGCGATGTGGGGGCTGTTTCCGGCGTTCTTTCCGCTGCTCAAACCCGCCTCCGCAGTGGAGATCCTCGGCCACCGAATGGTGTGGACCCTGGTGTTCATGGTGGCGCTGCTCGCCGTCACCGGGCGTCTGGGCCGCCTCCGTGGCCTACCCCTGCGGACCTGGGCGATGGCAGCGGCCGCGTCGGTGTTCATCACCCTCAACTGGGGCATCTACATCTATGCGGTGAACTCGGGCCATGTCGTCGAGGCCGCACTCGGATATTTCATCAACCCATTGCTGAGCGTGCTGCTCGGCGTGGTGGTGCTGCGCGAACGGCTGCGCCGCTGGCAGTGCGTGGCACTGGGCATCGCGGCGTGCGCCGTGGTGGTGCTCACCGTGGCCTACGGTCGGCCTCCCCTCATCTCCCTGATGTTGGCGTGCTCCTTCGGAATGTACGGGCTGATCAAAAAGACCATCCGGCTCGATCCCCGCTCCAGCCTCACCGCGGAGGGGCTGGTGCTGGCACCGCTGTCGATCGGCTACCTGGTGTGGTTGCAGGCCAGCGGCGGCGCCAGCTTCACTTCCGACGGTGGCGGGCACGCCGTGTTGCTCATCACCGCGGGCGTCGTGACCGCCATGCCGCTGCTGCTCTTCGGGGCGGCGGCCCAGCGCATTCCGCTGGTCACCATCGGCGTGCTGCAGTACCTCACCCCGGTGCTGCAGCTGAGCTGGGGCCTCGCCGTGGCCCACGAGACCATGCCGCCGTCGCGCTGGGCGGGCTTCGTCATCATCTGGGTGGCACTGGCGGTGTTCACCATCGACGCCGGCGCCGCAGCTAGACGCTCAGCACGACTGCGGTCAGTGCCAGGCCGTCCGACACCAGCCATCGTCCCGTGAAGCCACTCAGCTGCTGCCCGAGCACCTTTGGGCCCGGCACTAAGAACGTGGCCGTGAACGTACCGGTGGGATCGAAGCGGATCCGGGCGTCTTCGAAGCCCAGCCAACGGCCGGTGAGTGGAAACCAAGCCTTGTAGGTGCTCTCCTTGGCGCTGAACAGCAGCCGATCCCAGTGCAGCCCAGCGGACGCCGCCTGCAACCAGTCCCGTTCCTCGGGCAGGCTGACGGCTCGCAGGACACCGTTTGGCAGGGGGCCGTGCGGTTCCGCGTCGATGCCGATGGTGCGCACAGTCTGCGCGCGGCCCAGCGCCGCGGCCCGGTAGCCCTCGCAGTGCGTCATGCTGCCCACCACGCCCGTGGGCCACTGCGGGGCACCGCGCTCGCCAGGCAGCACGGCGGCTGCCGGGACGCCGAGCTCAGCCATCGCCTGCCGGGCGCACCAGCGGGCACTACTGAACTCCCGGCGCCGCTTGTCCACCGCACGGGCGATCCGCTCCTGCTCCGCGGGGAACAACGGGGCTTCGTCCGGTTCGCCGAAGTGTTCCGCCGTGGCCACCGCCGCAGGCACCAGGCGTTCGATCATGCCGGCGCGGGCAGGATCTGACGCAGCGTCCCAGGTGGCGCGCCGTTGTACCCTCCTTCGCGCCAACCCGCTGGACGCCGCTTCTCTTCGCGCCGCTTCCACTCCCGCGGGTAACCCAACGAGACCTCCTCGAACCGCACTCCGTCGTAGTGGGTGGTCCGCGGAATGTGCAGGTGCCCGTACACCGCAGCGAGCGCCCGAAAGCGCACGTGCCAGTCCGCGGTGAGCTCGGTGCCGCACCACTGAGCGAATTCCGGGTAGCGCAGCACCCGGGTGGGCTCGCGGACCAAGGGAAAGTGGTTGACCAGCACCGTAGGAGTCTCCACCGCGGCCAGGCGGCGCTCGGTGTATGCGACCCGCTCGCGGCACCACTGCTCCCGGCTGGGATGAGGATCGGGGTGCAGGAAGTACTCGTCGGAGCACACCACCCCGGTGGAGCGCGCGTAGCCGAGTGCCTCATCCTTGGTCGCCGTACCGTCCGGGCGAAAGGTGTAGTCGTACAGCAAAAACAACGGGGCGACGGTGACCGGCCCGTCCGGCCCCCGCCATACGGGGTAGGGGTCTTCCGGTGTCACGACCCGCAGGCGGCGGCACAACTGCACCAGGTGCTCGTAACGAGTTTGGCCCCGCAGCCCCGCGGCCTCGCCGCGCTCGGTCGTCCACAACTCGTGGTTGCCGGGAACCCACACCACCCGACGAAAGCGATCAGCGAGCAGCTGCAGCGCCCACTCGATGTCCTCCACCCGCTCGGCCACATCGCCGACGACCAGCAGCCAGTCCTGCTCCGTCGTGGGACGCAGACCCTGCAGCACGCTGCGGTTGTCGCGGTGGCCGATGTGCAGGTCGCTGATGGCCCAGACGGTGCCGGCCACCGCGCTAGCCCGTGCGCGCCACGGTGTAGTCGACCAGCCGCTGCAGGGCGGTGTTGGCCGGCCCGTCCGGTAGGGCCGCAAGCTCCACGCGCGCCGCCTCGGCGTACCCGGCGAGGATGGCCTTGGCCTCGACCAGTCCTGACGACCGTTCCAGCAGGGACAAGGCCTTGGCCACGTCGGCATCGTCGGTGACCGGCCCGTCCAGCAGCACCCGCAACCGCTCGGCGTCCGGGCCGTGTTCGGCCAGGGCGTACAGCACCGGAAGGGTGTGCACTCCCTCGCGCAGGTCGGTGCCAGGCGTCTTTCCCGACTCCGCCGACACCGACGAGATGTCGATGATGTCGTCGGAGATCTGGAACGCGGTGCCCACCGCGTCACCCAGCCGGCGCAGACGCTGTACCTGCTCCTCGTCGGCTTCGGAGAACATCGCCCCGTACCGACCACAGGTGGCGATCAGCGAGCCGGTCTTCTCGGCGACCACGCGCAGGTAGTGCTGCACCGGATCGTCACCATCCCTTACCCCGACCGTCTCCCGCATCTGGCCAGTGACCAGCTCGGCGAAGGTCTCGGCAATGATCCGCACCGCGTCCGGGCCGAGCTGGGCGACCAACCGGGATGCCTGGGCGAAGAGGTAGTCGCCGGTGAGGATGGTCTTGCTGTTGTTCCACCGCGCGTTGGCGCTCACCGCGCCGCGCCGCATCGTCGCCTCGTCCATCACGTCGTCGTGGTACAGCGTGGCGAGGTGGATCAGCTCGACGACGGTGGCTGCGGTGATGACCTGCTCCGTCTGCGGCTGGGGTCCGAGCTGCGCGCCAAGCAGGGTGAACAGCGGACGGAAGCGTTTGCCACCGGCCTCGACGTAGTGCAGCGCCTTCTCGCTGACGAAGAGTTCGCCGGCACTCAGCGCGTCGTGCAGCCGGTCCTCGACCGCGTTGAGACCGTCCTGGACTACCGCGGCCAGCTCGGCATTGCCCAGGTCGACGCCGGCAACCCGATAGGAGCCGGCCAGCCCCTGCTCAGACGTTGTCAAGACGTGCCTCTCTCAGGTCGGGAAGCTGCTCAGGAAGGAATGAACAGCGGACAGGTCGAGCACCGGCCCCGGCACAACACCCAGCAGCAGCGTGCCGAGAAACCCCATGCTGATGGCAACGGTAGTGAACACCCCTGGAACCGTCACCGTCGGCCCGTCCACGGCCGGTTCGCTGAAGAACATGAGCACGATCACCCGAAGGTAGAAGAACGCCGCGACGGCACTCATCAGCACACCGACAATGACCAGGGGCGCCATCCCGTCCTGCAGACCGGCCGAGAACACCGCGAACTTGCTGATGAACCCACCGGTCAGCGGTATTCCGGCCAGCGACAACATCAGAAACGCGAAAACGCCGGCCACGACCGGTGACCGCTTGCCCAGTCCACTCCATTGCGACAGGTGTGCGGCTTCGCCGCGAGAGTCCCGCACCAGGGTGACGATGCCGAACGCTGCGATCACCGTCAGCCCGTAGGTCAGCAGGTAGAACAGGCTTCCGGAGATGCCTTGCGGGGTGAGGGCGATGGCGCCGACCAGGATGAACCCGGCGTGCGCGACCGAGGAGTAGGCGATCATCCGCTTCATGTCGGTCTGCGTGATGCCGACGATCGTGCCGATCACCATGGAGATGATGGCGATGGCCCACATCACCGGGCGCCAGTCCCACCGGGTGCTCTCGAAGGCAACGTTGAGCACCCGCAGCAGCGCACCGAAAGCCGCGACCTTGGTGCACGACGCCATGAACGCTGTCACCGGCGTCGGCGCGCCCTGGTAGACGTCAGGTGTCCAGGTGTGGAACGGCCCGATGCTCGCCTTGAAGCACAGTCCGACGAGCAGCAGCGCCAGGCCGGCGAACAACAGCGTGTCCGAGCGGTCGGTGCCCGAAGCGGCCCTGGCGATATCGGCCAGGCGCACCGACCCGGCGTAGCCGTAGAGCAGGGCGAGGCCGTACAGGAACACCGCGGAGGCAAACGCCCCGAGGAGGAAGTACTTGAGCGCCGCCTCCTGGGAGAGCAGCTGCCTGCGGCGCGCGAGCCCGGCCAGCAGGTACAGCGGCAGAGACAGCACCTCCAGGGCGACGAACATGGTGAGCAGGTCGTTCGCCGCGACGAACGCCATCATCCCGCCGAGGGAGAACAGCGTGAGGGGGAAGACCTCTGTGTGGGTGGACTGAGCGCCCGCCTGCACCCGGCTGAGCACGGTTCCCGCGGTGGTGTCGGACAGGAACGCCCCGCCCGGCTCGACGGAGCGGTCGGCGATGAGCAGCACCGACGCCGCCGCGAGCACCAGGAGGGTGCCCCACATGAACAAGGTCGGCCGGTCAACGGCCAGGGTGCCGGCGACCGTGGAGACGTCCGCGCGGTGACTGCCGGAGGCGTAGACCGCCAGTGCGGCGCCCGCAACGAGCAGGGTTCCCAGGGTCAGACCAACCTGGGCCGCCCACCGCGAACTGCGCGGCACGAGAGCTTCGACGAGGACGCCAAGGCATGCGGCGCCGAGCAGGATCAGCATGGGGCTGAGAGCCCCGTAGGCCACCGCGGGTGCCTGCACGGTGGCACCCTGGGCGAGCACGGTGTCGGTCACCATCAACGCTGTCCTCCCTGGGTGGCCGCGGCAACGGCCTCCGGCGCAACACCTAGCTCGGTGAGCGTGGCGTTGACCGACGGTGTGATCACATCGAGTACCGGTTTCGGGTAGAAGCCGAGCAGCAGAATCAACGCCACCAGCGGGGCGACGACAGCCACCTCCAGCTTGGTGAGGTCGACCAGCCGGCCGCGGGTTTCGGCGAGCTCGACACCGGCACCGCCCACGGGCCCCTGCATCACCCGCTGGTACACCCACAGCGAATACAGGGCGGCGAAGATGATGCCCACCGTCGCCAGGATCGTGTACACCGGACGGGTCGGGAACGAGCCCAGCAATACCAGGAACTCCGAGACGAAGGAGTTGGTGCCGGGCAGGGCCAGGGCACAGAGCACGGCGAGCAGAAACATGCCGCCGAGCAGGGGCGCGCGCTTGGCCAACCCGGTGTAGTCCCCGATCTTGCGGGAACCGCCGCGGGCGATGATCATCCCGACCACCACGAACAACAGCCCGGTGGCGATGCCGTGGTTGACCATGTAGAGCACGGCCCCGGTGCCCGCCTGCGAGGTGAAGGCGAAGACGCCGAGGGCGATGAAGCCGAAGTGCGCGATCGAGGTGTAGGAGACCCACCGCTTGAGATCGCTCTGACCGACCGCGACCAGGGCGCCGTAGAGCACGCCGAGCACGGCGAGCACCAGCACCATGGGGGCGAGGGTGCGGCTGGCCGAGGGGAACAGGGGCAGGCAGTAGCGGAGGAATCCGAAGGTGCCGACCTTGTCCAGCACGCCGACCAGCAGCACACCGGAACCGATGGGGGCCTCGGCGCCGGCGTCGGGAAGCCAGGTGTGCAGCGGTACCAGCGGTGCCTTGATGGCGAAGGCCAGGAAGAAGCCGAGGAACAGCCAGATCTGGGTGCTGTGCGGGATCTGCGGGGCGACGGCCACCAGTTCCCGCCAGTCGAAGGTGCCGCTGCCGCGGACGTTGGCTCCGGCCTGGTACAGCCCGATCAGCGCGGCCAGCATCACCAATCCGCCCAGCAGGGAGTACAGGAAAAACTTCATCGCCGCGTACTGCCTGCGGGGCCCGCCCCAGCGCCCGATGAGGAAGTACATCGGCACGAGCATGCCCTCGAACAGCACGTAGAACAGGAAGACGTCGGTGGCGAGGAAGACGCCCATCATGAACGTCTCCATCACCAGCACAGCCGCGAAGTAGCCGGCGAAGTCGCGGCCGGCAGGCAACTCCCCCTCGGTGCTGCCGTGTCGCCAAGAGGCGAGCAGGACCACCGGAACCAGCACGGCGACAAGGGCGATCATCACCAGGGCGATGCCGTCGATGCCGAGGGCGAAGTGCACGCCGAAGCTGGAGATCCAGTTGCCCGACATCGTCATCTGCAGGCGTGTCCCCTTGGCGGCGTCCGCCGTGGAGTACCCGCCCCACACCACGCCGGCGATCACCAGCTCGATCAGCGAGATCGCCAGTGCGGCGAGCTTGGCGGATCCGTCGCCGGAGAACCGGCCCAACGCATACACCACGGCGCCACCCACCAGGGGCAGCAACAGCAGGACCAGCAACAGCACCGGCGAGCTCATGAGCCGCTCACCAACAGCAGAGCGGCGACGATGAGCACCGTTCCTCCCAACATCCCGAGGGCGTAGCTACGGACGAACCCGGTCTGCAACTTGCGCGAACGCGATGAGGAGCCGCCGAGCAGCGCGGCGCTGCCGGTGACCACTCCGTCCACCCCACGGTTGTCGACGAACACCAACGCGCGGGTGAGCCAGGTACCAGGGTGAGCGATGAGGGCCTCGTTGATGGCGTCGGCGTACAACCCGGCCCGCGCGGCGGCCACCGGGGCCGACACCGACAGCGGACGCTCGACCGGGACCGTGCGCCTACCCACCGTCAGCCAGGCGAGCAGCACACCCAGCGCGGAGACCACCAGGGTGAGCACCCCCACCGTGCCCACGGGTATCGGCGAGTTGTCGTGGTGCTCGGTCAACGCTCCCACGGACGGCTCCAGCCAGCCGGCCAGGCGCTCGCCGTGGATGAACAGGTAGCCGCCACCCACCGAGCCCACCGCAAGCAGGATCATCGGGACCGTCATCACCGCCGGTGACTCGTGCGGGTGGAAGCGCTGCCCGGCCGCGGTGCGCAGCTCGGCCCAGCGCTTCTCGCCAAAGAAGGTCATCAGCATCAGGCGGGTCATGTAGAAGGCGGTGAGGGCGGCCCCCAGGACGGCGGAGACCCCGAACACCCAGCCCTGCCAGCCGCTCTGCGAGAAGGCCGCCTCGATGATGGCGTCCTTGGTGAAGTAGCCGGACAGGAAGGGGAAGCCGATGATGGCCAGATAGGCCAGTCCGAACGTGACGAAGGTGATCGGCAGCGTGCGCCACAGGCCGCCGAAGCGTCGCATGTCGGTCTCGTCGTCCATCGCGTGCATCACCGAGCCGGCGCCGAGGAACAGGCCGGCCTTGAAGAAGCCGTGGGCCAGCAGATGCGCGATCGCCAGGGCGTACCCGGCGGTCCCGAGGCCGACGGCCAGGATCATGTAGCCGATCTGGCTCACCGTGGAGTATGCAAGCACCTTCTTGATGTCGTCGTATGCGCAGCCGGCCACACAGCCGATGAGCAGGGTGATGGCCCCGATGATCATGACCACCAGGCGCCCGATCTCGCTCTGGTCGAAGATCGGGTTCGCGCGGGCGATGAGATACACCCCGGCGGTGACCATGGTGGCCGCGTGGATCAGCGCGGATACCGGGGTGGGGCCCTCCATGGCGTCCGGCAACCACGACTGCAGGGGGAACTGGCCGGACTTGCCGCACGCACCGAGCAGCATCAGCAGGCAGATAGCGACCACAGTGCCCGGGCTGCTGCGCGCCAGGTCGGCGATGCCACCCTGCTCGGCGAACACGCCCGCGTAGGTGACGGTGCCGAGCTTGGTCCACAGCAGGAAGATCGCCAGGGCCAGGCCCACGTCGCCGACGCGGTTCATCAGGAACGCCTTCTTGGCTGCCGTGGCCGCGGCGGGGCGGTCCTGGTAATAGCCGATGAGCAGGTAGGACGCCAGACCGACGCCCTCCCAGCCCAGGTACAGGGTGACGAAGCTGTCGCCGAGCACCAGCACCAGCATCGCGGCGACGAAGAGGTTGAGGTAGGCGAAGAACCGACTCCGGCCGGCGTCGTGAGCCATGTAGCCCACCGAGTACAGGTGGATGAGGAAGCCGACTCCGGTGATCAGCAGCACGAAGGTGAGCGAGAGGGGATCGATCCGCATGCCGAAGCTGAGGTGGTAGTTGCCCACGCTCATCCAGTCGAACAGCCCGACATCGACAATGCCGTGCCGCTTCGTGCCATCGGCGTACAAGGCCAGGCCGTAGGCAAAAGCGGCCAGCACCGTGGCGCAGCTCAGCCAGTGTCCCCACCGGTTGGTGCGGCGCCCGCCCAGCAACAGAATCGCTGCCCCGACCGCGGGCAGCGCCACCAGCAGCCAGGCGTAGTTCTGCAGCGTGCCCGGGGCCACCGTCGCGGTATCGCCGGCAGCCAGCATCCCTAGCTCTCTCATCGTCGGTCGTCCCCGTCAGTACTTGAGCAAGTTGGCGTCATCGACCGAGGCCGAACGACGTGAGCGGAACATGGCCATGATGATCGCGAGACCGACAACGACCTCCGCGGCGGCGACCACCATGACGAAGAAGGCCATCAGCTGGCCCTGCAGGTCCCCGTTGATGCGCGCGAAGGTGACCAGCGTCAGGTTCACCGCGTTGAGCATCAGCTCCACACACATGAACACCACGATGGCGTTGCGGCGCACCAGCACTCCCACCGCCCCGATGGCGAACAGCAGCGCAGAGAGCAGCAGGTAATAGGTGGGGGTCACTCGCCCTCCTCCGCGTGAGATGTCCCGCTGGGCCGGCTGGTCAGCTGGTGGGCGTCGCCGCGCTGCGGCTCAGCCTGCACCTGGGCGAGGTCGCCATCGAGTCGCTCGGCTGCGGTGGCTTCAATGATGGCCGACAGCGACTCCGGGGCCACCGAGCCGTCCGGCAGCAGCGCGGGGGTGGCCACCGAGTTGGTGGTTGCGAACACGCCGGGACCGGGCAGCGGGGAGATGCGCTCACCGCGTAACCGGGCAGCCACCCGCTCGCGCTGGCTCACCTTGGCTTCGCGTCCCTTGCCGGAGAACGCCAACACCATGGCTCCCAGCGCGGCGGTGATGAGCAACGCCGAGGTGAGCTCGAAGGGGAACAGGTAATCGGTAAACAGCAGGGTGCCGACCTGACCCACGTTCCCGCCCTTGGCGTCGTTGGCCTGGATGAGCGCGGCGGGCCGGACGTCGGTGAGCGCGCGGGCCAACACGGCGACCACCAGCATGGCGAAGCCGATGCCCAGGGCGATGCCGGTGAGGCGCTGGCCGCGGAGCACTTCCACGACGGAGTCCGAGGACTCCCGGCCCACCAGCATGAGCACGAACAGGAACAACATCATGATGGCGCCGGTGTAGACGATGATCTGCACGAAGCCGAGGAAGGGCGCCTGTTGCACCATGTAGAGCACCCCGAGGCCGAGCATCGTGACCACCAGGAACAACGCGGAGTGCACCGCGTTGCGGGCCAGCACCATCCCCAGCGCCCCGGCCAGCGCCAGCGGCCCCAGGATCCAGAAGGTGACGGCCTCGCCGGTGCTCACCGCCGCGCCGCCGTCACCGGCCGCCTGGGCCAGCAGCATGCTCGTCTGCATCACGCGACTCCCGTGCCGGGCCCACGCACCGCGGCCTCCCCTTCGGCCGGCTCGCGGGCCAGCCGGGGTCCGTTGACGTAGTAGTCCTGCTCGTCGTCGCCGAGCCGCATCGGGTGCGGCGGCTGCTCCATGCCCTCCAGCAACGGACCCAGCAGGTCCTCCTTGGTGTAGATCAGCGACTGCCGGTTGTCGTCGGCCGTCTCGTACACCGCGGTCATGGTCAGCGCCCGAGTCGGGCAGGCCTCGACGCACAGCCCGCAGCCGATGCAGCGCAGGTAGTTGATCTGGTAGTCCTTGCCGTAGCGCTCCCCCGGCGAGTAACGCTCGTCCTCGGTGTTGTCACCGCCCTCGACGAAGATGGCGTCGGCCGGGCACGCCCAGGCACACAGCTCGCAGCCCACGCACTTCTCCAGCCCGTCCGGGTGCCGGTTGAGCTGGTGGCGCCCGTGAAAGCCCTTCGCGGGGACCTTCGCCTCTTCCGGGTACTGCTCGGTGGCCGCCTTGGTAAACATGGTCGCGAAGGTGAGGCCGAAGCCCTTCACCGGATCAAACAGACCCATCACGGTCCTCCAATCTGGTGCTGTGCTCGGTAATTGTGTCCTCGGCCGCGCGGGTGCGGCGCTTGTCCCGGACCTGAGTGCTCGCCCCACCGGCCTTGGCCCGCACCGGGTGGCTGCCGGACGCCGCCACGGCGGGCTGCTGCTTCTCCCCGGCAGGCAACTGCTCCGCTCGGGCGCGCTCGGGTCGCGGCGGCACCACCAGGTCCAGCGGGGGCACCGGGTAGGAGCCGGCGAGCACGACCCGGTCCTCGTCTTCCTCGACCCGCCGGTCGGGCACCAGGAAGGCGATGCCCAGCAGCACAGCCAGCACCACGCCGCCGATGATGAGCACCTGCGTGGCCGAGACCCCGTTGCTGCGCTGCAGTGCGCGCACCGTGGCGACCGCGACGATCCACAACAGACTGAAGGGCACGAGCACCTTCCAGCCCAGCGCCATAAACTGGTCGTAGCGGAACCGCGGCAAGGCACCGCGCAGCCAGATGAAGAAGAACAGGAACAGGATCGTCTTGACGAGGAACCACAGCAACGGCCACCAGCCGGTGTTGAGCACCCCGTGGCCGATGGTGGACAGCGGGGGCGGTGCCCGCCAGCCGCCGAGGAACATCGTGGTGGCCAGCGCGGAGACGGTAACCATGTTGACGTACTCGGAGAGGAAGAACAGGGCAAACTTCAGTGAGGAGTACTCGGTGTGGAAGCCGCCGACGAGCTCGCTCTCCGCCTCGGCCAGGTCGAAGGGTGCCCGGTTGGTCTCGCCGATCATCGACACCAGATACACCACGAAGCTGCCCAGCAGCACCAGGACGAACCACCGGTCCGCCTGGGCGTCGACGATGGCGGAGGTGGACAGCGAGCCGGTGTAGAGGACCACCGCCACGATGGACAGCCCCATGGCGATCTCGTAGGAGATGACCTGCGCGGCCGAGCGCAAGGCGCCGAGCAGCGGATACGGCGAACCCGAGGACCAGCCGGCGAGCACGATCCCGTAGACGCCGACCGACGAGCTCGCGAGGACGACCAGCACGCCTACCGGCAGATCGGTGACCTGCAGCAGGGTCTGGCGCCCGAAGATGGACACCTGTCCGCCCAGCGGGATGACCGAGAACGCGACGAAGGCCGGGATGGTGGAGATCACCGGCGCCAGGAAGTACACCCACTTGTCGGCAAGTACGGGCCTGATGTCCTCTTTGAACGCCAATTTCAGCCCATCGGCCAAGGACTGCAGCAGGCCGAACTTTCCGGTGCGGTTGGGCCCGTAGCGGTTCTGCATCCGGCCGATCATCCGGCGTTCCCACCAGATCATCAGCAGCGTCATCACCAGCAGCAGGCCGAAGACCCCGAGCACCTTGATGAGCACCAGCCAGATGGGGTCGTCCAGCAGCACCTCGGTGCCGGGAGTGACCGATCCGGACGCGGCGAAGATCCTGGTCATGCCGCACCTCCGGTAGCCAGGGAGACCAGGTCGCCGTGGGCCGCATCCAGGCCGCAGCCGCCGGGCACCCACACGACACCCTCGACGACGTCGGCGAACTCAACAGGGAGCGTCACTGCGCTCGCCTCGGTGGCCAGGGCCACGGTGTCGCCTTCCCGAATGCCCAGGCGCTCGGCCGTGAGCACCGCCATCCGGGCGAGCACCGGGCGGCTGGTGCCGGCGAGGGCCTTTTCGTCGGCCTGCAGGGCGCCGTCGTCGAGCAGCTGCCGCCAGGTGGCCACGACCAGTTGGCCGGCGCCTGCGGGCGACGGGTAGGAAGCCGCCACCGTCGGCGCGGTCGCCGTCGTGCGCACTGCTGCACCGAGACGACCGAGCTCGCCCGCGGCCGCCGCGGGCGTCTGGGTGAACAGGTCCGCGTCCATCTCCACGGCCAGGGTGTCCAGCACCCGGCAGTCCGGCAGCGCGTTGCTGCCGTCCACAGTGGTCTGGAAGGCGCGAACCCGGCCCTCCCAGTTGAGGTAGCTGCCGGACTTGTGCACCGCGGGCGCAATGGGCAGCACGACGTCGGCGTGCTCGGTGACCTCGCTGCGGCGCAGCTCCAAGCTCACAACGAACTGCGCGGCGGAGACGGCCTGGCGCGCCAGATCGGGATCAGGCAGGTCGGCGAGCTCCACGCCGCCGACGAGCAGACCCGCGAGCTCGCCGTCAAGCACGGCCCGCAGGATGGCGCCGGTGTCGCGACCGGGTTCCGTGGGCAACGAGCCGCCGTCCAAGCCCCAGGCTTGCTCGCATTCCGCGCGGGCACCGGCGTCGATCACGGTGCGACCACCAGGCAGCATGCTGGGCAGCGCGCCGGCGGCTACGGCGCCGCGCTCGCCCGCCCGGCGGGGAATCCAGGCCAGCCGGGCGCCGGTGTCCGCGGCCAGCGCCAGGGCAGCGGAGTACAGCCCGGGCAGTTCCGCGGCGCGTTCCCCGATCAACACCACCGCACCGGGTGCGGTCAATGCCTCGAGGAGGTCGGCGCCCAACTCACGCAGCGCCACCGCCTCGCCACCGGGCACCACCGGGAGCAGCAGCCCCCCGGTCTTGTGCACGGCGGGGCTGCTCCACGACGCGAGGTGCACGACCCGGGTGCCGTGCTGACGCGCCGCCTTGCGCAGCCGCAGGAAGACGATCGGCGACTCATCCTCGGGCTCGAAGGCCACGCACAGCACGATGGACGCGTCCTCCAGCTCGGCGTAGGTCACGCCTCCGGTCTGCGGGGTGCTGCCGGCGACTGCCGCGGCCAGGAACTGCTGCTCCTCATCGGAATGGCGCCGGGCACGGAAGTCGACATCGTTGCTGCGCAGAGCGATTCGCGCGAACTTGGCGTAGGCGTAGGCGTCCTCGGTGGTGAGCCTGCCCCCGGTGAGGGTGCCCACGCCTGCCCCGTCACGGGCGGTGAGCAGTCCGTCGGCGGCCACCCGCAGGGCGTCGGTCCACGATGCCTCGTGCAGTTGACCGTCCTCGCCGCGCACCAGTGGTCGGGTGATCCGCTGGTCGTCGGTGAGGTACCGGAAGGCGAAGCGGCCCTTGTCGCAGTTCCACTCCTCGTTCACCTCCGGGTCGACTCCCGCAAGCCGACGCTGCACGGTGCCGCGGCGCCAGTCGGTGCGCTGGGCACACCCCGAAGAGCAGTGCTCGCAGATGCCGGGGGTGGACATCAGGTCGAAGGGGCGCGAACGGAAGCGGTAGGCGGCACTGGTGAGGGCGCCGACCGGACAGATCTGGATGGTGTTGCCGGAGAAGTAGCTCTGGAACGGCTTGCCCTTGGCCACCCCGATCTGCTGCTGCGCACCGCGTTCGAGCAGCTCGATGAAGGCGTCCCCGGCGATCTGCTCGGAGAAGCGGGTGCAGCGCTGGCAGAGCACGCAACGCTCCCGGTCCAGCAGCACCTGGGTGGAAATCGGTATCGGCTTCGGGAAGGTGCGTTTGGGCTCGGTGAACCGGGACTCGGCCCGGCCGTGCGCCATCGCCTGGTTCTGCAGCGGGCACTCGCCGCCCTTGTCGCAGACCGGGCAGTCCAGGGGGTGGTTGATGAGCAGCAGCTCCATGATTCCGGCCTGCGCCTTCTCGGCGACCGGCGAGCTGTGCTGGGTCTTGACGACCATGCCGTCGGCCACGGTCATGGTGCAGGAGGTCTGCGGCTTGGGCATGGGCCGCCCACCCATCTCCACCTCGACCAGGCACTGCCGGCAAGCACCGGCGGGCTCGAGCAGGGGATGGTCGCAGAACCGCGGCACGAGGATGCCCAGGCGCTCGCAGGTCCGGATGATCAGCTCGCCCTTGGGGGCATCGACCTCCATGCCGTCGATCGTCAGGCGGACGTGGCCTTCGGGAACCGGCCGCTGCGCCGAGGTGTCCGCCGCGTCCGCGGTCTTGTCTTGGGCAAGGGTCATCGGGCAGCTCCTGCCAGCTCGCCGTCGGCTCGGGCCTCGTCAGCTCCGGCCCCATCGTCATGCTCGGCCAGCGGCTGCCGGCCGCACAGGTCGAGGAACTCCTGGCGGAAGTACTTGATCCCGCTGGTGATCGGGCTGACGGCGCCGTCGGCCAGCGCGCAGAAGCTGCGGCCGAGAATGTTGTCGCAGACGTCGAGCAGGGTGTCGATGTCCTCGGCCGTCCCCTCGCCGCGCACCAGGCGCTGCAGCACCAGCGTCAGCCAGTAGGTGCCCTCCCGGCAGGGCGTGCACTTGCCGCAGCTCTCGTGCTTGTAGAACTCGGTCCACTTCATCACGGCCCACGGAACGCTGACCGTCTCGTTGAAGATCTGCACCGCGGTGGTACCCAGGATGGTGCCCGCCTCGACGGCGCCCTCGAAGTCCAGCGGCACGTCCAGGTGCTCGACGGTGAGCAGCGGAGTGGAGGAGCCGCCCGGGGTCCAGAACTTCAGCGGAATGCCGTCTTTCATGCCACCGGCGAGTTCGAGCAGCTGCCGCAGCGTGGTGCCCATCGGCACCTCGTACTGGCCGGGGTGCTCCACGTGGCCGGACAGCGAGTAGATCTTGGGCCCTGGCGACTTGTCTCGGCCCATGGTGCGGAACCAGTCGCTGCCCCCGTTGACGATGAAGGGCACGGTCGCGATGGTCTCCACGTTGTTCACCACCGTGGGGCTGGCGTAGAGCCCGGAGGTGGCGGGAAACGGCGGCTTGAGCCGCGGCTGACCGCGCCGGCCCTCCAGGGAGTCCAGCAGCGCCGTCTCCTCACCGCAGATGTAGGCCCCGGCCCCCGCGTGCACCACGATCTCCAGGTCGAAGCCAGAGCCGAGGATGTTCTTGCCGACGTATCCGGCGGAGCGGGCCTCGTTCAGCGCGTGCTGCAGCCGACGCATGCAGTGCAGAGCCTCCCCGCGCACGTAGATGGCGCAGAAGTTGGCCCGGATGGCGTAGCTGGTGATGACGATGCCCTCTATCAGCGAGTGCGGATCGGCCATCATCAGCGG
>JAABVA010000699.1_pt1 | contig 40463 bp, 50 predicted proteins | sample 5560331 | NCBI WGS metagenome assembly JAABVA01 (sample SAMN12812661, study PRJNA571458) | rock metagenome | isolation source: Antarctica rocks | place: Antarctica: Victoria Land, Mt New Zealand sud | collected 2016-01-07 | reverse complement strand
CCCGCCGCCGGCACTCCCACTGCGGCCAGACCAGCCCCGCCAACTACGAACACGCTCACCCGACCGCTACGCTCCAGCCGGCCGCGTAGCCCACCCCCGCGTGTCCACTTCCAAGGGTCAAGGCCCGATCACCTGGACCCCGTCAACATCGACGAGCTGATGGTCGAGCAGATCCCGGGCGAGCAGGACCTCCCCGGGGCGGCGGGTGAAGTCCCGCAGATCCAGCCGGGAGGTCCGCAGAGACGCCCCGTGATGATCCACCCGGTCCACGGCGGCAGCGTCCAGGAACGCCCGCCGTCTTCCCACCCTGACGACCAGGCCCGTGACGGGGGGATACCGCTCGTCACCGTGGACCCGGGCGACCACATCGACCAGGTGCCCGACCTCGGTGCCGGTCTGATCACGGACCGGTTCCCCGACCAACCCGGCCAGCGACACGATCGCGTCCTGCACCGCCCGGGTCGCGGTCACCCGTTCCGCGCGCTGCGCGGTCCGCGGGCGCAACGACAACCCCGACAGCGCACAACGGGACACGACCGGGCGGCTGGCCATCGCAGTCTCTCCAGGCAGACCGGGGCCGGCCCGAGCGGGCTACCCGCGGAGGATGGACCCGACGGACGGGCGGGGAACGGACACCGGACCGCGCGAAGCGGCCCACCAGCTACTGGAGGGGTCACCGCACACGGCGTCCACACCTCCATCCCGTCTCGACCTGCCCGGTGAGCCTAGCCACGGCCAGGCGACCACCTTCTGGGAGTGACCGCTGATGGGCGCCGGGCGCCGGGCGCGTCCGACGGTCGCGGCGGCCGCCCTGAGCGACGGCCTCCCGCAGCGCTGCTGCCGGCTCGAATGGTTGGCGGTTCGCTGCGGCCGCCGTTGCGACGTCGGTTGCCGCTGTTACGGGTTGGGGGCGCACTGGGAAGGCGTCGGAGACGCCGTGGGTGACAACGTGGAACTGGGACCCGGGGTGGTGGTTGGGGTCGGGGACCGGGTGCCCGCCTGGCAGGTCGCCGTCGCCGTCACCGTCACCGTCGGCGTCACCGTCGGGGTTCCCGTCGGGGTCGACGTGGACTTCGCCGTCGGGGTTGCCGTCGGGGTCGGGGTCGGGGTGGGTGTGCGGGTGGGTGGTGTGGTCGGTGATGGCCGCGGCGACCGGGTCGGGGCGGGGGTGGCGGTAGGACGCGGGGACGCAGTCGGCCCGGGCGGGTCCGGTGGACTGAGCGACGGGGTCGGCTCCGCTGAGGCGGTGGGCTTCGGGCGGGCGCCTGCTGGTGGGGTGCGGGTCGGCCGCGGTGGCGGCGTGGCGGCGGCGGGAGGAGCCGGTGTCGGGGTGGCCTTTGGCCGCGGGCCGGCGACCGGCGACCGGACCGGCGGCCGGGCCGGCGACCCAGTCGGTGGTGGGGGAGGCGGTGGTGGTGCGGTGCGCGCGGCCGGCGCCGCCGGGTGGGGGGCGGCGGCCGCGCCGGCGGTGTACGCGGCGGTCCAGGCCAACACCGCCCGCAGGTAAGTCGGGGAGTGGTTGTAGGACAGGACCGCCGCGGCGATCCCGGCGGGGGTGGCCAGGTCCCTTCCGCCGGCGCACAGGTAGCGGGCTGCGGTGAGGTCCGCGTCGTGGATGTTCTGGGGGTCCGCGACCCCGGCACCGTTCCCGTCGACCCCGAACAGCGCCCACGAGCCCGGCAGGAACTGCATCGGCCCGACCGCCCGGGCCCACCGTCCAACCCCGACCCCCCGACCATTCCCGGTGGCTGCGATCGCGGCGGTCCCTGCTGAACCGTCCAACACCGGACCCAGGATCGGGGGCACCGCGACCCCGGCGGGGGTGACCCGCCCGCCGTCGGCGTGGTTCGACTCGACCTTCCCGATCCCCGCGAGCAGCGGCCACGGCAGCTGACAGGCCGGGTCCACCGCGGCGGTGGTCGACCCCGCCTGCTGGTACGCGGCCAGCATGACCGCCGGGATCACCGCTGCTGCGGTGGACAACTGCCCCGGGCCGACCCCGCCGGAGGGCGGGATCGTCGACGGGAGCCGAACACCCACCGGGGGCAGCGCGGTCACCGCGACCACCTCCGTCCTGGGTGCCACCGCCCCGCGGGGCGGGCCGGCCGGTGCCCGCCGGATCCCTCCGGGACCGCCGACCGGCGGGGTGTACCCCGGGGCGGTCTGGTCACCGTTGTCCCCGGGGCTGCCCGGCGCGGGAACGCGAACAGCGAACGCTGCGGGCGTCCCCGGCAGGTGCCCACCGGTCGCGGCCGCGGTCACCGCACCACACGCGGCTAGACACATCCCGACGCTGAGCACACCGGAGGGCACCCGCCTCCCCGGCGCCGCCGTGTGCGCCACCCACCACCCTCGAAGCCCGGCCCCCGGCCGGCTCACCACCGCAACGTCACCACTCGGTCACCCCAACGCGACCATCGAGCCCGACGGTAGGCCAACCACCCGACCAGCGGGTCACCACCGGCGCGCCCACCGCGTGAGGACGGCGAAGACCTCTCCCATCAGCATGTGGCGACCGTCAGACCTGCGGTCGGCGGTCCGGGCTACGGTCCGGTGGTGGCCGACCCCCAGGTTCGGGATCCGGCGGCGGCCTTGTACGTGCAGGCGGTGGCGCTGATCCGGGCGCGCAGCCATGACGACGCCCGTCGACTGGAACAGCTGTTCGCCGCCGAGGACGCCGACGACAGCCGCCCGCTGATCGAGGCGCTCATCACCGTCGCGGCCGCCATCACCGGGACCGCCGCGGTCAACCTCGAGGTGCCCACCGACCAGGTCATCGACTACGCCCGCGACGCCGTGCTCGAACTGCTCCACCGGGCCGACCCCGACCACTGACCGCCGCTGACCTGCCCGGCGTCCGGTGCTGGCCGCTGTCAGGGTGGGGCCATGACCGGCCGAGATGAGCAGCCGGCGCCGGTGCGACGGCCGACTCGCCGTCGTCGTCGCCGGGGTGAGCAGCCCCAATGGCGGCGAGGTCAGGTCGACGGCTCCGATGTCGGCCGGTGGCCCGGTGGACGGCGCCGCGACCCCGGTGCTCGCCGGTGGAGCAGCCGGCTGCTGCACCACCTCGGGGAGCTCACGTCGCACTCCTGGGCCGGCCTGGTCGTCGCCGGCGCGGTCGGGGCGTGGCTGGTGCTGGGCGTCGTCGTGGACTTCCCCGGCTGGTGGGTCGCCGCATTGGAGATCACCAGTTCCGCGGTCACCCTGGTCATGGTGTTCGCGATCCAACACACCCAGGCCCGCCAGGAGTCCGCGATCCAACGCAAACTCGATGAACTGCTCCGCGCGCTGCCCGCCGCCGACGACCGGCTGATCGCCGTCGAGCAGGCCCCCGACGCCGAACTGGAAGCCTGGGCCGACCTCAACCTCACCGACCGCTCCCGCGCCCTCGACGACGTCGATGAATGACCGCTGCCGGGCAGCTGTGCTCGCCACCGCCTGCTGAGGACGCCCGACCCCTGCGGCCCGCGGTCAGGGCGGCGGCAGTGAGCATGGAGGGGTCGACCGCCGGGACCCCGCCCACCGGATCCTGGAGCGGTCCTCCGGCCGCGGTCAGGGCGGTGGAACCGGCCCCGGCCCGGGGAGCGGCCACGGCGGCAGCAGCGGCACGGTGGATGAGGCCGGGCCGCGCCGCGCCGGGTCGAACGCCCCCGTGACCGGGGTGCTCCCAGCAGGCGCCATCCGTTGGCCGTGCCCTGCCACGGGCTCGGGGTCGCAGCCGCCGCCGAGGACGGCACCCAGGCCCGGTGCCCGCTCCGCGCGTTGCCGGCAGGTGGCCGGTGTTGAGGTGCCGGGTCGGTGGTGGGGGGTCACCCTGGGACGAGACGGCGCACCAGCGCCGTCCAGGAGGGCTGTCATGGATCTGCCGATGATCGACCAGACGTACTGCCAGTTGCAGAATGAAAGCCAGCAGACCATTCAGGCGTTGACGGCCCTTGCGCAGAAGCTGCAGGCGGCCACCCACCGTGGAGACCCGAACGCCCGGGAGTGGATGCTCGACCTGAAGGAGACTGCTCTGGGTATCCAGAGTGAGCAGAACGAGACCAGCAATCTCCTGCAGGCTATCCACGGGTTCCTCGCGAACCAGGTGGTCACGTCACCGGTCTCGGGCGGTTACCCCGTTCAGCCGCAGTATCAGCAGCCGCAGTACCAGCAGGCTGCTCCAGTGGCTCCGCCGGGCGGCCAGGGCGGCGGGATGCTGCACCGGTTCCTCGGGGGCGGGTTCGGGCGGACGATCGCGACCGGCGCCGCGTTCGGGATCGGCGACGACCTCATCAATCAGCTGTTCTGATCATCACCGCTTCCGGGGTGGGGGTGGCGCCGCTGGGTGCAGCGCAGCTGCTGTCGAGCTGGGCGGTGCACCCGGTGTGGGCACTCGTCGTCGTGGGCCTGGTCGGTGGCTACCTCGCGGCGGTGCACCGCCTGCGGCGTCGGAGCCGGCGGTGGCCCGCTGGGCGGACCGCGTTCTTCCTGGTCGGGGTTGTCGTTCTCGCGGTCGCGACGATGGGCTGGTGCGCGGTGTACGGGCGGGTTCTGTTCTGGGTGGAGGCGGCGCAGGTGTTGGCGGTGCTGCTGGTGGTGCCGCTGCTGCTCGCGTTGGGTGCGCCGGTGTCGCTGCTCCGGTCGGCAGCGCCGGCCCGGATCGGCCGGCCGGTGGACCGGCTGCTGGACCGCGGCCCCGTCCGCATCGTGACCTACCCCGTGCTGGGACCCCTGTTCGTGGTCGTGGTCCCGTTCACGTTGTACTTCACCCCGCTGGACGCCGCGACGCTGCGCAGCGGGACCGCCCGTGAGCTGCTACTCGCGGTGCTCCTGTTGGTGGGCTTCGTCCTGGCCTATCCCCTGGGAGAGGGAGGCCTGAACCCGGGCCGGTTCTCCTACCCGCTGGCGATGTTCGTGGCGTTCCTGGAGCTGCTGCTCGACGCGTTCCCCGGGATCGTCCTGCGGTACCGCACAGGCCTTCTGGGCGGTGGTTACTGGACGTCGCTGCACCGCGGCTGGGGACCCACCCCGCTGGTCGATCAGCAGCACGCCGGCGCGCTGTGGTGGTTCTTCGGTGAGGCCTGGGATCTCCCGTTGCTGCTGCTCCTGCTGGTGGGCTGGATGCGGGCCGACCACCGCGAGGCCGTCGCGGTGGACACCGCTCTGGACGCCGCCCACACCGCCGCCCGGGCCCGCCCCGCCCAGCAGCACACCGACGGCTCACCGCGCGGACCGGAGGACGTCGAGTTCGACGAGAACGGCATGATCATCCCGTGGTGGCACACCAGACGATGACCGGGTGTGGACCGGGTGCCGGCGGAGTCCCGTGGCGTGGACGATGACCGCGCCGGGGCTGCACCGCGGAGGTCGTCATCGTGGTAAACCACCGACCCCGAGCGGGGCGTTGTCAACCGTGCGGCGCGACCGGAGGGTGCGCGCTGACCCCTGGATGGTCCCATGGCGCGGGCTCGGCCGGCGGCGGCCGTCAGCCCCGACGGGTCCGCCGGCGTGCTGCGGCGAGTTCGCGGGTTCGGCGAGCGGCCCGTTCGTGACGCGCCTGCACCGCGGCGTCGGCCAATGAGTCCGAGGAGCAGGCCGGCCAGCCCGAGTACCCGGGCCGCCACCGGGTCGAACCTGGCCCGGAGGATCACATCCGCCGCGAGCGACAACATACATGCAACGATCACTGTCCAGGCGGCACCCGTCTGCAGCGGCGACCCGGCCGGTGGTCGAACGCCGGCCCCCGCTCGGGGAGTGCCAGGACGACGGCGGCGACGGCACACAGTCCCAGCCCAGCCCAGGCCAGCGGGCTCACCGCGTCCGGCCTGCCGCCACGCCGACATCGTCGCACCCGTCGACGGGTCCACCGGCGCGTTTCCTACGCTCACGAGGGTCTGAATTGTCCGACCTCCTGCTACCGGCGGCGGTGTCCGCGTAGAAGGGGCAGTCCACGTGCTGGTGTCGGTGGACCCGCACCTGGCGCAGGTCCACCGAGCACACGCCGGTCGCGGATGATCCGCCGCAGGTGCGCGGAGCGCACGCCCGAAGAGGCGGCGATCGGTGACTCTGGTTGGCCGCATGCTGCGGGGGCCGGCCCGCACCGGTCAGCGATCAACGCAGTCGGAGAAGTTCAGATATGTCGCACCTGCTGGTTCCTCGGGTGCTGCTCGCGGCGGCCCCGCCGCGCCATGCCACCGGTGAGCGTCCGGCAGCGCCGGGCGGGCAGGTCGCCGTGGGACTCAGGCGACTGGCTGCCGCGCCCACCGAAATCATCGCCACCGCTGATGGCCGCGCTGGTGACACCGGGCCTCTGTTGCGCCATCCCGCGTCGGCCGGCAGCCGACAGTCATGACCCGGAGCCGAGCGCGGTCGCCGCGGCCGGGGCGGCGATGGGCCCCGGACCGGGTGGGTCTATTCCTGGCCATGATGCTGGGTCTGATCAACGTCACCGTCACCGTGCCGGCGTGGCGGGGAACGGCCGCCGGACTCACCGGCCTGGTGGTCGCACTCGGTCTGGTAGCCGCCGTGATCGCCCTGTCCCGGAACGGGCGGCGGCGACCCAGCAACCGCAACAGGTAGCCCCGGACCCCACGGCGGCGTGGCGCGCCCAGCTCGACACCTGGTGTCTGATCCGGTCACCGCGTCGGTCGTCCACCCCGACTCCAGTGCGCCTCGCGGTGGGAGCACCTCTCGGTGGGAGCACCTGCACCAGGGGTGGGAAGCCACAGTGGTCACCGGACCAGGCACCGGGCGAACTCCGCGGCTTCGCCGCCCAGCCGGTGGACAGCGGCGAGGGTCCAGGCGATCGGGCCCTCGAGGAGCCGCCAGCGCCGTAAGGGGACCCGATCCGCCGGGTCCCGACCCTTCCGGGGAGCGTCACCGTTGCGGCGCACACCACCCGGGCGGACGCCACCGGCCGGTCCGCTGAGGGCGCGGTCCGCGCAGCAGCTGTCCGCGCCGCGAGGTGCCGTGCTGGCCACCACGGGTCTGTCCGGTTGTACCCTGCCGGGCATCGCGTGGGTGACGTCCGGTGAACGACGGTGTCGCCGGTCCCCCACCCAAGCCCGGGATCAAGTGCTGCCATGCCGACCCCCACCCCCTCAACTCCCCGTTCGACCCCGGCGGGGTACACCGCCGATCCGGACATCGACACTCCCAGCCCAGCCACCGGCCCGGGGCCGCACGCCCCCGCCGCATCGGGACTGCCTGATTTGTCGTTGGGTGGGCTGGTTGATCCCAAGTGGCTGCTCTGGCTCGGTGGACTGGTCGGCCTCGGTGTCGTCGGATTGCTGGAATGGCCGGTCGTCGCCGCGGTCGGCGTCGGCAGCTACGTCACGGAACAGTTCGCCAGAGACGATGCCCGTAAGAGCACCACCCACCCCTGAGCGGCTGCTCGGTAGGCGGGGCGACAGTGACGTCACCACCCTGGCCGCGGAGGTCAGCGCCGCCATCGCCGCCGTCAGCCAGCACCTCGCCGAAGTCCGCCTCGCCGACCTTGCACCGTCCGAGCCAACGGCCACCGGCAGATTTACCGCGTCGACAACCCCTACGTCCTCGCCCTCGTTGATCAGGCTGTCGGCTACCACACCGACTTCCGGCGGGCACCATCGTGACCGCGTAGCCCAGTTATCGACTCCGATGTGTCGCGACTTTCGAGGGGCGGTCTTGTCAGAAGGTGGTGTGGGCCGCGGACCGAGCCCGCGGCCGCACCGCTTGCGGGTGCGAGGCGACCAGGCTCTGAGTGTGGACATCGCCGATTCAGTGGGCCCTGAGTCGCCGCCCGCCAACCGGTTGCCCTGCTCCGGTGATGCGGCTCGCCGCGGCTGCGCCCTTCGATCGCCGACCCACCGGGAGCGACCGCCTGATCAACGGCCGGCCCGGCCGTCCGGTCCGCGGGGCACGTCGACCGCCGGCCGCTCACCAGGAGGGGGTTGTAAACTTCTCGGGCACCATGGTTTCCGATCACAGCGCGACCGTCCCTGATCCGACCGGTCCGGGAGCAGACGCCGCACGTGCCCACGACCGCGTGCCGGGTCGGCGGCTGTTGGGGGGCGCTGGCGGTTCGGGCGCCGGTCGACCCGGGGTTGCGCGCACCGGGGTGGGGGTGCTCACCCTGGGGGCGTTGGGGGTGGTGTTCGGGGACATCGGGACGAGCCCGTTGTACGCGGTGCAGACGGTGTTCACCGCCGACCGGCATGCGGTGGGGACCAGCCCGGGTGAGGTGTACGGGATCATCTCGCTGATCTTCTGGTCGATCACCCTGATCGTGTCGGTGAAATACCTGACGTTCATCCTCCGCGCCGACAACGACGGTGAGGGGGGGATCATGGCCCTCACCGCGCTGCTGCAGAAACATTCGTTCCGCACGGCCCGGGCGAAGATCGTGTTGGTGACCCTTGGGATTGTGGGGGCGTCGCTGTTCTACGGCGACGGGATCATCACCCCGGCGATCTCGGTGCTGTCCGCGGTCGAGGGTCTGAAGGTGCCCGCACCGGGCCTGGCGTCGTTCGTCCTGCCGATCGCCCTGGTTGTGCTGACGGTGCTGTTCGTGCTCCAACATTTCGGGACCGGCCTGGTCGGGCGGCTGTTCGGGCCGGTCATGGTCATCTGGTTCGCAGTCCTTGCCGCCGCAGGTGCGGTCGAGGTGGCCCGGGCGCCGGGGATCCTGCGGGCGCTGTCCCCGACCTACGGGGTGGTGTTCATCGCCGACCACGGGACGGTCGCGTTCGTCGCGCTGGCCTCGGTCGTGCTCGCGATCACCGGCGCGGAGGCCCTGTACGCCGACATGGGCCACTTCGGGGCGACCCCGATCCGCCGGGCCTGGTTCTTCCTGGTGTTTCCTGCGCTCACCGTGAACTACCTCGGGCAGGGCGCGCTGATCCTGCACTCCCCGGCCGCGGTCGAAAACCCGTTCTTCCTGATCTTCCCCGGGTGGGCGCAGCTGCCGATGGTCTTGTTGGCGACCGTCGCGACGGTCATCGCGTCGCAGGCGGTGATCTCGGGGGCGTTCAGCGTGACCCGGCAAGCGGTCCAGCTCGGGGTCCTCCCGCACCTGGCGATCCGGCACACCTCCACCCGGGAGGAGGGTCAGGTGTACGTCCCGGGCATCAACTGGGGCGTCTACGTCGCGGTGGTCGCCCTCGTGGTCGGGTTCGGGTCCTCGGCGGCTTTGGCGTCGGCCTACGGGGTCGCGGTCACGGCCACGTTCATCCTGAACACCGTCCTGTTCCTGTCGGTGGCCCGGGTCATCTGGCACCGGCCGCGGTGGCTGATCGCGGCCGGCGCGGCCGGCTTCCTCACCGTCGAGGTGTCGTTCTTCGCGGCGAACCTCACCAAGGTCGTCCACGGCGGCTGGCTGCCGCTGGTGGTCGCCGCGGCCGTGTCGACGGTCCTGTTGACCTGGCAGCGGGGTCGGGTGATCGTCACCGCGAACCGGACCGCGACCGAGGGGACGCTCGGCGGGTTCGCCGCGCGGGTCCGGGCCCTGGATCCCCCGGTGCATCGGGTCCCCGGGACCGCGGTGTTCCTGAACGCCAACCTCGAGACCGCCCCACTGGCGTTACGGGCCAATGTCGACGCGAACCGGACCCTCCACACCACGGTCGTGATCTTCTCGATCGTGTTCGACAAGGTCCCCCACGTTCCGGTCGAGGACCGGCTCATCCTCCACGATCTCGGCTACCGCGACGCGGGGATCGTTCACGTCACCGCCCACTTCGGGTTCGCGGACCGGCCCGACGTGCCCACCGCCCTGCACTCCCTCGCCGACCACGACCTACACGTGGACCTCGACGTCGACCACGCCCTCTACTTCCTGTCACGGATGACGATCGTCGTGACCGCCGCACCCGGGATGCCACGCTGGCAGAAACACCTCTTCCTCACCGTCGCCCACAACGCCGGCAACCCCACCGAGTACTTCGGCCTCCCCATCAACCGGACCATCAGCATGGGCGCCCAGGTCGAGATGTGACCGGGGCCTCACCGGCAGCACCCAGCACCGGCCGCTGGCGGTGTGGGCGTCCGATGTGCGCAGGTGGCGGTGCAGCTGACCCCGCAAGCAGGGTGCCGCACTGTCGGTACGGCGGACGGAGGCCCGCTCTTCGGGCGTGGTCGCCCGCTGGTCCGGTGGGACCTGCAGGCCGGTAGGCGGCAGTAGTTCCTATCCCGGCCGATCCGGCGCGCTGCAATCCGACCTACTCGGGTGGAAGTGGGGTGGCCGCGCGAGGATCGTGGTCGGGCCACGGTGGCCCCGGACATCCGCTCGGCGGTCTGGTTCCGCTACGCACTGATCGGGAGGACATCCATGACCGAGGCACAGGACCGGCGGCCGGTGCAGCCGCCGACGCGCGTCGGACGGGGACAGGGGTCGCTCACGCGCGCGGGCCGGGCGGTCGAGCCCGGAGCCGGCCGGGTGGGTGCGGTGGTAGCGGCGGTTGCAGCGGGAGTGCTGCTGCTGGGCGGCTGCGGGAGCCCACACTCGGGCAGCTCCACGGACTACGCGGCGTTGCCGGGCGTCCGGGGGGCCGCACCGGCGACGGTGGGCGGGCCCTCGTCGTCGCGTACACCGCCGGGCCGTGTCACCAGGCGGCGAAGGGGCGGGCCACGGAGACCGCCTCGGCGGTGACCCTGACCGCTGCCCTGCCGAAGACCTGCCGGACCGGGAGCGTCGAGTGGGCGCTGAAGTTCCGCCTCCCCTCCGCGCAGGGTGCCCGGGTGGTCCGCAACGGCGTCGGAGGCGCGGTTCTCACGGTGTTCGACGGTTCGGTGCTCACCGACCCGCACCACCTCCCCGCCGGGTACCGACAGCAGAGTGGAACCCAGGGGCCGGTCCTGCCCGGCAGCTGGACCCGGACCTGGCTGCCCGCAAAGGGTGTCACCGGCGACGAGCTCCAGATCACCCAGAGCCCGGGCCTGCTCCCCCCGGCCCCGGGGACCCCGGTTCCCGGCCGACACCTCGTCGGGCGGCTGCCCGCCGTCGTCACCCGCGACCCGGCCACCAGGACCCTCACCGTCCAGTGGGTCATCCCGGGACGCCACCGCGCCGCCCGGGTCGCGGCCGCCCAGACGGCCGCTCAGCCGACGCTCACGGTGCCCGCCCTGCTCGCCGTCGCCGCCTCCCTGCCCGTCCGGGGCTGACCGGCCTACGCCGGGTGGGCCGCGACCGCCGGCCCGGACGTTCGGTGTAATCGGCGCCCGAGAGTTGGTCGACCACGTGGGGGCCGGTCTCCTGCCGGCCGGGTGACCGTGGACGATTCCCGGGGTGACCGTTCCCGCCGCCGTTCCCGCCCGGGCGGGCCGGGGACCCGTCGAGTCCGAGGGGCAGGAGCCGTTCGGTGGCTGGCATGGGGCGGAGTGGTCGTGTGAGCTGGTCGGTACGGCCCTGCTCCTGATCGGCGGTGTGTCGGCGGTGTGTCTGGACTTCGGCCCGCACAGCCCGACCGCGCGCCTCGTACCCGATCACTCCGCGCGGCTGCTGATCACCGGGTTGCTGTTCGCCGGCACGGGCAGCCTGGTCGCGGTGAGCCCGCTCGGGCGGCGCAGCGGCGCCCACCTCAACCCGGTGGTGACTCTGGCGTTCTGGGCCCAGCACCGGGTCCACGTCCACGACGTCATCGGGTATGTGATCGCCCAGTGCCTGGGTGGGTTCGCCGGCGCGGCTGCGGTCCGCGGCCTGTGGGGGTCGACGGCGGTGGCGGTCCGCACCGGGGCGACGGTGCCCGGCCGCGGTTTCGGGGTGGGTGACGCGGTCCTTCTGGAGGGGGCGATGACGGCGGTACTGGTGGCGATGCTGCTGTTCTTCACCAGCAGCCAGGCGCTCACCCGGTGGACCCCGGTGGGGAACTGGGTGCTCGTGGCGGTGCTGGTGTGGGTGGGTGCGGACTACACCGGTACCAGCCTGAACCCCGCCCGCAGCCTCGGTCCCGCGGTCCTGGCGTCGCTGCTGGGGATCTGGTGGGTGTACCTGGTGGGTCCGCTGCTCGGGGGGGCGCTGGCCACCGGGGTGTTCGGCCTGTTCCGGGACCGGGTCACCCTCACCGCGAAACTGTTCCACGACCCCCGCTACCGGAGCAGCCTCGGCTCGCTGCTGCCGGTCCGCCGGCTCAGTCGGGGAGCCTGACCCCCCCGGCACGTTCGGCGCACCTCCCTCGGAGATGGATCGGCCGAGCGTTGAACCTGGCGGACACCCGGCAACGACCCACCGCGCCCCTCCCCCGACGCCCCAGCCGGGGGCAGCTCAGGTCAGGGTCTGCGATCGCCACCGGGTTCGTTACTCGGTTTCCCTGGGGTGGCCGGGATCGGCGCGTTCGATGAGGACCCGGCCGGCGGCGCGGGTGCTGGCGGTCTCGTCGACGAAGTACCACAGCCTGCCGCCGTTGCTGATCTTGTACTGCCACCGGTCATAGCTGCGGCCCTGGTAGGTGCCCGTCGCGTAGTCCGCCCGCAGCCAGTATTGGCGGGGGGTCTCCGTGAGCGGTTGGGTGCTCAGCCGGTCGTAGGCGTCGGCGATGGCGTTGCGGGTGCCCGCGACGCAGTCCCGCCACCCCTTGACCGCTTCCTGGGTGATGAACAGCAGTTCGTACTCGGTTCGCCTGCTCGGCCGGGGAACCGGGTCACCGCGTTTGGGATTCATCCCCCGACGGCCGGGTCCGGCACGGGCCGGTCCGGAACAGGCTGAGGCTGGTCGAGGTAGTGCACGCCGCGCCCGTCGGGGGCGGTCGACGGGTCGGCGTACGCGGCGGCGGTCGCCTTCCACGCCTCGAGGAGCACCCCAAGCCGGTCGAAGCGTCCGACCGAGGCACACCCGCGCGCCACCCGCAGGAACGAGTCGACGAACTCGGTGCGGCGCCCCGCGGGGAGCAGCTCAATCCAGGGGAACGGGTCGCTGAGGTGGTCCGCGATCCGGTCGCCGGTGTCCTCGCGCAGCAACAGCGCGACCAACTGGGTCAACGCCGCCAGCACGCCCGCCTCGTCGTCGGCGGTCCGCGCCTTCGACAGCCGCAGGGTCTCCCCACCCCGGCGGGTGAGCAGGACATCACCATCCACGAGGTGGGCGATCACCTGGGTCGGGGTCTGCACGAACGACGACAGAGTCAACGTGGTCGACATCCCCCCAGTATTCAGAAGAACCTCTGAACTCGCAAGGGACCCGGTGATCGGTGCAACCCGTCAGCGGACGCACAGCGGGTCAGTTGTCGAGGTCGTCGGCGAGGGCGCGGAGGACGGCGGTGAGGGTCGCGGCCTCGGCTGGGCTGGGCCGGCGCCCGTGGCGGTAGCCCTCCGACGTGCGGTCCAGGACGCGGATGAGGTCCTCGAGGAGGGTGACCATCTCGTGGGGGGCCCGCCGGGCACGCGGGGCCGGGTACTCCAGGACGGTGACCGCGCTCGCCCGCGGGCCGCGGGGGTAAGCCGCGACGTCGAACCAGACCCGGGTCCCCTCGGCACGGCCGGTGCCGGCAGGTGCACCCACCCGGTGGCGTCCACGGGTCGGCGACTACCTCCACCGCGCATGCTCACCGGCCTAACGGCTGCGGCTTGGCAGACCGCGGCCACCTTCTCCAAGTCCACCCGCCCGGCCACCTCCGCGGTCACCGGCCCATCGTGGCGACGGGACTGACAGCCGTCAGGCGGTGGCCGGGTCGATCCGCCCACCCACCCCCAGATCCGGCCACCGGTTTCAAGGCCGCGGCGTGGGCGGTGCAACGCCGCCCGGACCGGGCAGCCGCGGCACCTCCAGCGCGTCCCATCCCACGCGGTGGCGGTGTCGGTGGTGAACACCCCCCGCAGCACCGAAACAACCCCGGTTGGGCGCACCCCGCCTCCCGACCCCCCCAGGGCGCAGCCGCCGCTCCCACCCGAACGGAGATCGGTCCCGGCGCACCGGCGGTCGGTCTTTGCATCCCTCGGGGTCACCCCGCCGCGGCGGTGACCCCGACAGACACCCCGACGTCGCCTCCGCCTGCCAGGTCGCTATGCCGCCCCCGGCTGATCCGACGGCTTCATCGCCCTACTGCGGCGCAGTCCGGTCCGATCGCACGACGGTGGACATCGGAGCCGCGGTGGACACCCGATCGGGGCAGCTGAGCCGCGCCCGGCTCGCGCACCCAGCCATCCGGTAGTTAGCCCGTCCGGCGCCAGCACCCCCACGCCAGCAGCGGTGACCGGCGGAGTGTCGGTCTGGTCTGCTGAGTCGGGCAGTGGGTTAGCGGGGTCCGGGTCGGTTGAGGGGTGCAACCGGGATGCGGCCGCGGCGGAGCAGATGCAGGACCACCCAGAACGCGAGCCAGCCGGGCCAGATGAACAGCTGCCCCCCGTGAGGACGGTCACCCCCACGGTGAAGCAGATCGCCGCGAGGACGACCATCCCCGCCTGATTCGCGCGGTGTCCACCCGGGGAGGCCACCGCCGACCCAACACCGGCAGCCCACGCCGGCGGCGTTGGGGTCACCGCCGGCCGCGGTGCACCGGGTGGGGCAGGTCGGCGGTCAGCGCGGTGAGGGCTCCGACGGTCCGGGCGGCCAGCGCCGTCCCGGCGCGGTCGGTGAGCTCGCCGTGGTCCAGGCGGCCCTCGACGTGCGCCCGGCGCAGCCGCTCCAGGACCTCGTCTCGTTCGGCGTCCGACGCGCGCATCAGCCCCGGCTCGACCATCCCCCGAGTGTGAACCGATCCGCACCCGCCGCCCACACCCCCCACCCCCCTCACCTCGTCGACGTCCCACCGCCGGCCGCGGGCTGCCCGGCGGTGGGCATCATCCTGACCAGCCGGGCGGGGGAAGGTCAGGGGAGGGTGACGGCCCGGCCGGCGGTGAGGTCGGCGGCGAGCTGCTGCCACCCGGCGGGTGGAAGCCGTATCCCGAGTGGGGTGAGGGCGTCTTTCACCAGCCGCCGGACCTGCGCGACGGGTCGGTCCTGCTGGGTGCGGGCCAACCCCCGCAGCACCGTCGCGGCGTAGGCGCGGCGCGCGTGGGCGGCCTGCCGGGCCACCCCGGGCCGGCGGGCCGGCCGATGAACCCCCGCGGCGGCCGCCCGAGCCCGCACCGCGGTCGCCGAGGTCGGCTGGGTCCGTACCGCGGTGCCCGGTGCGCCCACGCCCACTCCCCCAGTTCGAATCGAAGTTCTGTTCGACTCACCGTAGGACGGTGGGGGACGGCTCCGCCAGTGGACACACCGCCCAACCCCGCCCGACCGGTCAGGCGGCCCGGTTGTGGTGTCGGTGCGAGGGCAGCGGGGTGAGGAGCCGTTCGGCGTAGTCGAGGTGGACGCCGATCAGCCGCTCGTAGGCGTCGTCGGCGGCGGCGACCAGCTCGAGCAGGCCGTCGAGGTCTTCGACCTGGGGTGCGAGGTGCGGCAGCGGGGTCGCCGCCCGAAGGACTGCTTCGACGTCGGCGAGGACCGCCCACGGCTCCACCGGCCCGCCGGCGCCGGCCCGGCGGTCGTGGTGGTAGCCGACGAGGTCGGCGGTCAGGTCCGGTGCCCGGTGAGGGTGTCGATCCCGGCGAGTAGGACCCCGAGCCGCCACCGCAGCAGCCGCACGTCCCAGCCGATGACGTGGATCCGGTGGTCGTTCACCGCGACCGCGGCCACCCCCCGCGCCCGGAGCCCGCTGACCGCCGCCGAGACGGCCGATGCCGGCAGGTGCACCCACCCGGTGGCGTCCAACGGGTCGACCACCACGTCAACTTCGGAGGGACCCCCGCCGGCGGCGTGGCAGATCGCGGCCACCAGCTCCAGGTCCACCCGCCCGGCCACCTCCGCGGTCACGTGGTCACTGTCGCTTTGGGGACTGACAGTCGTCGGGCGGTGGCCGGGTCGATCCGCCGCCACCCACCCCATATCCCCGCGACCGGTTTCACGGTGGCGGCGTAGGCGGTGCACGCCGCCCGGACCGGGCAGGCGCGGCACACCCGCACCGCGTCCCCATCCCACGGAGTCGGGGTGTCGGTGGTGAACACCTCCCGCAGCACCCGGTCCAACCCCGGCTGGGCGCACCCAGCCAGCCGACCCCACTGCCCCGGCGCAGCCGCCGCACCAGCCCGAGCTGCCCCGGCTGAGGGAAGCCCATCCACCGTCGCAGTGGTTTCGCGCACGCGTCGAGGATCATCCCGCCGGGACGGTGAACCCGGCAGACACCCCGACAGACACCCCGGCAGTCACCCAGGCGGTCACCCAGGCGGCCACTCAGGCGGTCATCCCGACAGCGGCCGTCGGCTCACCGACCCTGAGAGCTGACGGTGCGCGCTCTTGCGTGGGCGGAGGAGTCGACCGGCCCGCCGCCGGGTCCCCGGGTGGGTCGGGCGGGGGTGGTGGTGCGATCACCGCGGCGGCGGCCACCCCAGATGCCGGTGATGGACCCGCCCCGGACGCTGATGGCGTGGCGGTCGCAGTCCACGCGCACCGGGCAGGCGGCGCACACCGCCCGGGCGGTGGCGTCGAGGTCGGTGGCCGCATCCGCGGTGAACACCGCGCGCAGGACCGGGTCCAGCCACGCAGCTGCGCACGCCGCCCGCGCCGTCCACGGACCCGGCGGGGGAACCGGGTGCACCCGGACCCGGACCCGGACCGCGGCGACACCCATAGCGGTCACTGTGCCGCGAACTGCTGACCAAACCGGGCCAGGCGGGGCCGACAACGGGGCCGGGACCTGACCTGCGCATCGGCCGACATCCACCGCGAACGCATTCCCTCCCCACCGGCCCGGGGAGCCGGGCGGGGTGCACCGCGGTCACCGCCACCCACCGGCCCGGTCCCGGGCCACACGGGTCCTGGCCTGAGCCGCCGTTCGCAATGATCTTCGGCGGCCTCCGATTCGGCCTCAGCGTCGACACCGCCCTCGGGCTCCTCCTGCGCCGGCGCCGCGACCGGAGTACCTCCGGGTTCCCCTCCACTCAATCCGTCGCCCAGCCTCTGCTCTTAAGTTCTTAGTGGCAGCGTCAGGTCAGCGGCGACCCGACCGGAAGAGCAGCCGGTCTACCCGTCGTCGACCGACGCACAGTGCCCCTTGTTATTCGGACCCGCCCGGCCCATCATGGGAGGTGCTTCCCGCAGTAGCGGGTGGAAGTGGGCCCGGCAGCTCTCCGGACGGTGAGTCGGCCGGGCTTCGCGCTGTCTAGGGGCAGGTGTGCACCGAACGGATGACGGTGCTCGCGCGGGTCCGCCACTCCCCGCCGCGGCCGTAGGCCCACGCGATCACGTCGGGCAGCCAGAGGAGGACCTCCTCCCGGGGCCGGCGGTGGTCGTAGGTCAGGCCGGTCGCGGAGTCGGGTCCACCCAGGGCTGCTGCGAGCACGGCCCGGTCCTGATGATCCTGATCGCAGGACTCGAGGATCAGCTGATCGACCCCGGCCGCCACCACTGACCCGACGAGCTCGGTCAGGCACCGATCCCGTCCCTCGCGTTGGCTGCGGCCCGCGAGGGTCGTCTGCACCAGATGGGCCTCGACCGGGAACGCGGTCACGGTCGACAGCACGGTGCGCCGCTGCCGGGGGCTCTCCTTGGCCATGTGCACCCGGCTCGACCCGCGCCGCGCCAGCGCCCGCATCGATGTCCGGATCACCGCCGGATCCCCGATGACCACGACCGCGCACACGAGGTAGCCGTCGCGCGCGGACTCATCGACGTAGGCGGTCCGGGTCACCGCACGCTGACCGGTCGCCGCCCCACAGAAGTCATTCTCCCGGGGACGCCGCGGACGTAACGACCCCGCACCCGGGCACATCGCGGCGCTGACGTGGGCGACTGGCCTGCGCCGTGACCAGGGCACCGGCACCCCCAGCCCCTCCCCACCGCCGCCCGGGAGATCACCTCCGCCAGGTGGGTGTCCAGCTGTTGTCACTCCCGCCCGCTGTGATGTGACCCCCTATAAGTGGCCGTTATGACAATCAGTAGGCGTACCGGGAGGGGGCCGCGACTGGGGCCGTCCAGGGGTGGGCCGCCGTCCGCGACCGTGTCTACGCTGGTCAGCGAGCTTTGGTGGTCGACACAGGCTCGGCGCCCACGGTGGCGGCGGCGCGACGTGGAGCGGCCCTCCTCGACCAGGAACCCCCCGTCGCGCCGCCCGTCGCCGCTGCTGCAGTCCCGGGATCACCTGGGCGCTCCGGGGCACCTGTGCCGGACCTGTGCAGCCTCGGCCCGGGCGGACCGGTGCACAACCCGTGGACAGCCCACGGCGCCACTCTCCCGGTCCGTGCGGTGCACTGGCTGCGTCAGGCGGGGGCAGCCGCGCGGCGAGGTGGTCCCACACGACCCAGCGGTCCTCCGGGTCGAGGGACGCGGCCGACGGACCACGCGGGTCGTCCCCCCGAGGACTGGACACCGCAGCAGGCCGTGGCCCTGCCGGAGTGAGGTAACCGTCGAGGAGGTCGCAGCCCGCGCCGGCTACGGCCAGCGGTGAGTCACCGCCCACCAGCGGCGCCTCGCCCACCGCTGACCTCGCTCTTGCCGAACGGTCAAGCGACTTCTGCCGCCGCCGCGGCGGATGGTGGCGAGAGATCGGCTAAGTCCGCCAGTCCAGGTGCTGGTGGACGTCCCACCGGACCGCCATCAACCCACTAACCGCCGCCGGACCACCCGGGCCACTCGCCGACACACCACCTCAGGTTCCTCAACCTACTCAGTAACCTTGGTAGGTTCAGTAGGTCCGATCGACGAGGGAGGTTTGAGTGGATGACAACTCACGTCAGACGCGGGTAATCGCCGTCGTCAACCAGAAGGGTGGGACGGCTAAGACCACCACGGCGGTGTCGCTGGCCGTTGCTTTGGCGGAGCTTCACCAGCGAGTGGTGCTTATCGATCTAGATCCACAAGGGTCGTCGACGCTATGGCTTGGTCACTCCCCCACCACCGGACTGGCCGACGTCCTGAGCGAAGGACAACGCCTTGACTCGATACTCGAAGTGACCAAAGTCGACGGTCTGGAGCTGGTACCGGCGTCGAAGACGCTGACTAACGCTGACCGGGTGCTGTCAGGTGAGCCAGGTATCCAGACCGCCCTCCGTACCGCTCTGACCACCCTGCCGCCTCGCGATTTCGTGCTGATCGACTGTCAGCCGTCCCTGGGCCTTTTGTCGATCATGGCGCTGGCGGCAGCGCCTGAAGCCCTCGTACCCGTTGGCGCCGGCTCGATGGAGCTGGAAGGTTTAGCCGAGCTGACGCGAACCGTGGAGAAAGTTCGGGATCGACTCAATCCCAGCCTCAAAATCTCGGCGGTCCTCGCGTGTCGGACTGACAGGCGAGGCGCCAACCTCACCCGCATCTCTGCGGGGGTCCTCGACTCACTACGCCGGCACTTTCCCACTGAACTGCTCCACACCATGATCTTTGAGAGCACTCGGCTCAAAGAAGCTCCCTCACATCGTCTTCCGATCAGTCAATACGACCCCGACGGCCAGGCCACAAAGAGCTACCGCGCGGCGGCGGAGGAACTTCTTAACCGTCAAGGAGTTCTGAGTAATGACTAATCGCGGTCTTGGGACCGACCCACTGGACCTTTTGACTACTAATGCTGCTCCTGCCTCCTCAGTAGGTTCCGTAGTCTCGCAAGGCTCAGTAGGTTCTGTTCGACCGGTCAAGCGTCGAGTCGAGCCGGTCAAGTTCGATGGTGCGGTTCTCGACCAGGCCCGGGCGGCGGTTTGGTGGCTGATGAACCATGGTCAGCCCACCGCCACGCTCAAGGCCATAGGGGAGCGAGCGCTGCTCACGGAGGTGCAGCGATTGGCCGACGAGTACAACGACGGCCGACCGTTCCCTCTGATGGGCCCGCTACCTCGCGGAAACAAGATTCAACCAAGCTGAACCCGCTGAACCCGCTGAACCCGCTGAACCTACCGAACCTACCGAACCTACCGAACCTACCGAACCTACCGAAGGTCTGAAGAATAGGTACCGCGGTGACCGCACAGCTGTGGGGCGGTGCTCGTCCGTGGTGTCGGAAAGGACTCAGAACTGAGGAGGGTGGCCGACGTGCCCGATTCAGCGGACACCCGGGGCCGGCGGACCCGGCGGCTGGGAGTGGTTGGGGTAGCGCCACTGGTCGCCGCATAGGGACCGCCCTGACCGGTGGGCACGCCGCCCAGCTACGGGCGATCACCCCACCCGGGCGACCGCTGCACGTCGCCTACGACGGGGACGCCGCGGTGCAGGCCACACCAGCACCACCGGGCGCCCACCGATCGGGAACATCCCGCACCGACCGGGCCTTGCGGTCATGCCACGTCGCCACCACCCCGCAGCCTGGAGACCCGGTCCGGGCCGCGGTCGTCTCCACGACAGCTCCAGCTCCCCGCTGACCTTCCCGGCGGCACCCGGAACCGGGCAACCCCAGCACCGGGCAACCCCAGCACCCGGACCACCGTGTCCCTCGCATCGGCTGCGGGCAGCGTTCAACTGTCAGTCCTCACCTGGGGCCTCCCCGGATCTGCTGTCTTGGTCGACCACAGATCCTGAGGTCCCAGGCCCGTCTCTCAACCCCCGCAGGCCGTCGTGTCGACCATGCACCTACCACGCATCATGACGAAGAGCCGACGGTCACCCTTGGTCTTCTTGGTCGTTGGCTTACGTCGACCGTGCCGACGCAGCTAACTGCTAACCGGTTGACCGCGACTCGCAGCGCCACGAGATGGCGGTCGACAGTCGGCTACTTCACTGATTAGTTACCTTGGACTACCGGTGGTGACGAGTGGGCGGCACGTCGGTAAGATTGCACAGGCCGCTGGCTTTAGCACCGTTCGGGGCCGAACACAAGATCCCACAAAGCGTCCGACCGGGCACTCAATCTCTTGGGCCGGTGCGGTAACTTCAGGTCCAGGAGGGTCGGGGCGCCAGCCTCCTGCTGCGTACTGACCGGCGATCACCTTTCGTGTTTGGAATCGGCTGAACCTGACCTCGACCGTTCCATCCGTCAGCGTAGGACTCGCAGGCCGGCCGGCGATGCCGGCGTATCCAGCCACGCTCTGCTTCATCTTGGTTTTGGTCTTCACCGTCCAACGAGGTGTACCGCTGCTCACAGCAGGGGCGGGAATCACTGCTGTCTGTACCCGAGCTTTCACTGCCTGTGATGTCCGGTCAGCAGAGTTAACACACTGACGTGACGATCCACCCGCGGATCTTAGGGAGAATTTGTGCCTACTCTCTTCCGACAAGTGCCGCCGTCGGTTGGCGACGGGTCCCCGGCGGCTACCAGCTCCGATGGTGCCGACAGCCTCACGGCCGTAGGTCCGTATCTGCCCCAGCCTCCGAGTGACTTCGAGCGTGACCAGTACCTCGGCCCGCAGCACCGCTGGCTCCCGGTGGCATCCTTCGGGGGCTACCTGCTCATCGTTGTCAGCCTCAGCTTCTTCATCGGTAACCACGTGTGGACTGCTGCCCTGCTCCTCCCGACGGCGGTTGGTGCCGCGTCCACCCTGCTGTCGCTGATCGCCACCACCCGGCGCCGCAGAGTCACCTTGATTGGTCACCGAGCGCTGGTCCGCGGCTGGTCACCGGCACGGCCGCCCGCTGTCGATGTGTTCCTCCCGTCTGCTGGTGAAGATCTGGCCGTCATTGGCAATACCTTTCGCTACGTCGCGCAGCTGCGGTGGGCGGGGACCCTCCGGGTCCACGTCCTCGATGACTCGGGACGAGACGAGGTCCGCCTCCTTGCTGAGCAGCGCGGCTTCGCCTACCTCAGCCGACCAAATAGAGGACACCTGAAGAAGGCGGGGAACCTCCGTTACGGCTACGAGCACTCCAATGGGGACCTGATCGCCATCTTCGACGCCGACTTCGTACCGCGCGCGGACTTCCTCCACGAACTCGTCCCCTACTTCGACGATCCCACGACGGCGCTCGTCCAGTCCCCCCAGTACTTCGATCTGCACCGCGACATGAACTGGGTCCAGCGCGCGGCCGGAAGCACCCAGGTGCTGTTCTACCGCTACGTTCAACCCGGCCGGGACGCCAGTCGCGCGGCCATCTGCGTGGGAACCAGTGCGATGTACCGCCGGGCAGCTCTCGTCGTGGCCGGTGGATTCGCCCAGATCAGCCACAGCGAGGACGTCCACACAGGCGTGTCGCTCATGGCCGCCGGCTACCAGATCCGGTACATCCCGACCGTCGTGAGCAAGGGTGTCTGTCCGGACACCTTCGACAGCTTCGTCACCCAGCAGTACCGCTGGTGCGGCGGATCGATGGCGCTGCTCACGTCGGGACGCTTCCACAGCGTCCGGATGACGGTGATGCAGCGGGTCTGCTACTGGTCGGGGTTCACCTACTACATCTCCACCGCCCTCAACCTGGTCACAAGCGCGCTGCCCACCCTGCTGATGGTCTACTTCTTCGCCGGCCACGTCCGTGTCCAGAACTACGTCTTCGTGATGTTGGCCCTGATGGTGCGTCAGTCGCTGATACGGGTCATCTCCGGGGGCACCGAATCCTTGGTCAGCCTGTCCCGGATCCAGACGACCTACTCCTTCGCCCATCTGGTCCTGCTGTGGGACCGGGTGACCCGGCACAAGGACGAGGGCTGGGTGCCCACCGGAGCCAGCACCGGATCATCCCGCGCCCGGCGCATCCTCCGGACGGCCCGGGTATGGCTGATCGGCTACCAGGTCTTGCTGTGGACTGGCATCGCCTGGCGGATCCCCGAGTACGGCCTCAGCCGTTACTGGCCGATGGTCTTCTTCGCCCTGTTCAACCTGTACGTCACCTACCCCATCATGAGAGGCGACGAGCATCTGCCACCCGTGATGTTGATCGCACGGCGAATCACCGAGACCGGGCGGGCCCGGCAGGCGGTTCCACGATGAGCGTGGCAACCGCGCTCCGCCCGGAAACTGCGGCCGAAGTACCACGGTACGTCACCCGCCGCACCTGGCCCTGGCCCCGAGTGGCGCTCATCGCAATCTGCGCCGTCCAGATCGCCCTTGCGGTGCGCCCAGGCTCAACGCGGACCCCTTTCGAGGACGAAGGCCTGTACGTCTACATGGGCCACCGGATGATCGACCACCTCCTCCACGGGACCCTGCTCACCGAGTACCCGGGCGCATACTTCTCCGGGGCACCCGGCTTCTACCCCGTGCTGGCCGCCCTCGGTGACCGGCTGGGCGGAATCCAGGGCGCTCGGGCGGTGAGCCTGCTGTTCGCCCTCGGGGCCACCGTGTCGGTCAACGGTCTCGGCCGACAGCTTTTCAGCCGCGGCGCCGGTCTCCTGGGAGCGGGTGCGTTCGTTTTGTGCGGATCGGTCATCTACCAGTCCCACCTCGCCACGTATGACTCGACCACCCTGTTCTTCGTCGCCGCGGCCGCGTGGCTGACCGTCTACAGCGTCGGACACGACCGGTTCGTGTGGGCCCCCGCCGTCGCCGCGCTCCTCGTGGCCGCCTTCTACGCCAAGTACGCCGGTGCGGTTTACATACCGGTCGTGGCGGCCCTGGCGGTAACGGTCGCCCCGAGACGGGACCGCCTGATCGTTGCCCGAGGCGTGTTGGTCATGATCATATCGGCCGTCGTACTCGCATACTTCATCTTCGCACTGTGGGGGGAGAGCCTACGCGAGGGAATTATCATCACGACCACGTCCCGGACTGTTCTCCAGCCGGCCCACGCCTCACTGCTGATTCACCAGGTCATGAGGTGGGTCGGGCCCTGGTTGGCGCTGGCTGTACTGGGCGCACTCGTCAGCCGGCGAAGATGGGCGGTCACCGGGGTTCTTCTGTTCGGCTCTCTTGTGGGGCCACTCGACCAGATCCGGATCGGGGAGGCGACCTCGCTGGCCAAACACTGCGCCTTTGGGATGATCTTCGCCGGCCCCCTGGTCGGCGCGCTACTCGCATGGCTGATCCGCCGACTCCGAGTTGTGACGGTCCCGACCGTGGCATTGGCTTTCGCGGTCCTCGGTGCCTCGGGCCTCACCTACTCCCACCAGTTCCTGACCGGCTGGCCCGATGACACGGCCCTGCTTCCCGTCCTGACCCGATTGATCGCCGCAAGCCCGGGCAAGCCAATCCTCGGGGAGGAACCGGCCGCTGAGCACTATGCACTCCGGACCACGACCTACCCGCTCCAGTGGAACGACACGTTCAGCTTCTCCTACGACCACCAGACTGGGCTCTCCGCGTACAAGAACGCCATCGGGCAGACATCATTCGGGGTCATCTATCTGCAGCGAACCTTCTACGCCGGCCAGCACACCGGTAGGTACGCATTCTCACCGAGCGCCTACGGCGCCGACGTCTACGAGTACCTCACTACTGTGTCAACGCCCTATCGGCTGGTCCGAACAGTCAACCTGGTAGAGCAGGGAAAGGTCACCGGGGACTGGTACATTTTTATTCCCAAGGCAGTGCCGACAGGGGCCGGCTCACAGTCAGTCCCTCAGCGGCCGGCTCGGACGAAGCGGTCAACGCCCATCACCTCTCGGCCGCTGGCGCCCCGAGTCGTCACCGCGCCTCGAAGGACTGAAACTCCGCTGCTTGTTCCACAGCGCCCCCTGCTCGTAACCACCTGGAAACCCGAAGCGGACACGGGCGTAACACCTATGCCTGTCGCGCCTCGGAGTGGGAGGTAGCAATCGGACGAGGGATAGAGCGCCGCGTTGGAGACCTTCGGGTGTTGGTGATCTGATGTCGCATCTGCCGATCCTCAGCCGATACAACTCGCTGGTGTCCGCGGCGGGTGCACCGGCCCTGGTCTGGATGTCTCGGCAGACCGGTGCGGGAAAACGGCTCGGCCAGGGTGGCGTGTGTGCGACGGCGACGCAGTCATCCCCAATGCCCGGGCCTCCCGGTTGCGTCCACCTCGAATGAGGGGGGCCGTCAATCGGTGAGGGCGTCGGTGATGGTGCGCAGCGCGGTGCGCTGCTCGGCGGTGAGCCGGTTGGTGACGTGGCGGTGGACGGCGTCGGCGAGGGGTGCCCGGGTCGCGGTCAGGGCGGCCCGGCCGGGATCGGCCAACGTGAGCTCGACGCCGTTGCGGAGGCGCTCGCGGGTGAGGTAGCCGCGCTCGTCCATGCGGGTCAGCAGGTGGGACAGGCGGGTGCGGTCCCAGCCGGCGGCCGCGGCCAGAGCGTTCTGGCGGATCGTGCCGCCGGCGTCGTCGAGGTGGACCAGCACGGTGAGCTCGGGCTCGGTGAGGGGGCTGCGGGCGATGACGTCGGCCAGGACGCGGCCGCGGGTCAGTTCACTGACCCGCTTCCACGCCAGCCACAGCGCGACGTCGCCCGCCCCGGTTGTTGACATCTCAACACCTCCCGCCTAGTGTTGATGTTACAACACCCCTTCGGGAAGGCCTGACATGACCAACAGCACCACCGCCACTGAGCCCACCCCCCGACCCGGCGGGACCCGGACCTTCGCCGGGCACATGGTGGCCCGGATCGGGTACGGCGCGATGCAGCTGGCCCGCCTGGCCGAGGACCGCGACAGCGCGGTCGCCGTGCTCCGCCGTGCCGTCGACCTCGGCGTCGACCACGTCGACACCGCCCAGTTCTACGGCCAGGGCTTCGTCAACGCCGTCATCGCCGATGCGCTCCGTCCCGGAGACGACGTGATGGTCGTGACCAAGATCGGCGCCGACCCCAACCCCGCCGGGCCGCTGCCGATGCGGTCCGCGCAACGCCCGGAACAGCTGCGGGCCAGTGTCGAGGACAACCTGCGCAGCCTCGGGCTGGACCAGATCCCGGTGGTGAACCTGCGCCGGATGGACACCGGGCACGCCGTCCCCGGGGGACCCGACCAGGTCGTCGACGTCGACGATCAGCTCGCCGAGATGACCGCCATGCGCGCTGAAGGCCTCATCGGCGGGATCGGGTTGAGCAGCATCACCCTCGACGTCCTCCGCCGCGCCCTGCCCGCGGGTATCGCGTGCGTGCAGAACGCCTACAGCCTCATCGACCGCAGCGACGAGGCGATGCTCGACCTCTGCGCCGCCGAAGGCATCGCGTGGGTGCCCTACTTCCCCCTCGGCAGCGCGTTCCCCGGTCTGCCCAAGGTCACCGACGAACCCGCCGTCCAGGTGGTCGCCGCGACCCTCGGGGTCACCGCGTCCCAGGTGGGTCTGGCCTGGCTGCTGCAGCACTCCCCGGACACCCTGCTCATCCCGGGCACCGCATCGCTGGACCACCTCGACGCCAACGTCGCCGTCGGTGAGGTCCACCTCGACCCGGCGATGGTCGACGCCCTCGATCGCCTCCCCACCCGCGCCGCCGCACCCCAGCACTGACCCCCCTCCGACACCCACCGCGACCTGTCCGCCCAGGTCGGTCACCACCGACAGTCACGGCTTTGAGGTGTCGGAACCACCGACGGGTCGCGATCGCTCCAAGCAGGCCGAGCCAACCGACGGGGGCGGGCTCAACCCGTCAGTGCACCGGGTCCTTGAAGGATCCAGGTGTGGGGGTGGGTTGATGGTGGTGCAGCGGCTGAGTGCTGATCAGCAGGACCAGGTGTGGGAGCGGTGGCGGGCGGGGGCGTCGCTGTCGCGGATCGGCCGGGACCTGGGGGTCCCGCTGCACTGGGTCCGCGGGTTCCTCATGGCGTGTGGGGGTGTCCGCCGGCCAGTACCGCGCCGACCGGCGCGGGCGTTGTCGGCGGCGGAGCGGGAGGAGGTCTCCCGCGGGCTGGCCGCAGGGTGGTCGTGTCGGGTGATCGCCGCCGGGCTGGGGCGGCCGGGGTGCACGGTGTCGCGGGAGGTGGCCCGCAACGGCGGCCGGGAGCACTACCGGGCCGGTGACGCCGACCGAGCGTCGGAGGGCGCGGTGGGCGTCGCGCCCACACCGCACGCCGGGGAACCCACCGACCGGCTCCCCGGAGGCGCGGGCCGCTACCGTCGGCCCATGACGAGGACACAGACCCCGGAGTCCACCCCGAATCGGTGACCGGCGACCACCCCGAGCCCGGCCACTCCGGTGCCCGGTACCGGTTGCGCGTCGGGACCGGCACCGAGGAGCACCAGGCCACGGCCCGGTTGGTCATCGACGGGGTCGACCTGCTCGACCTGCAGCGGCCGGCGGTGCACCCCCACGGCAGTCCCCGCCGCGGCGGGCCGCAACAGTTCCGTCCCCCCGACCCGGTGGGCCTGCTACCCCCCGACTCCCCCGCCCTGCTCCCCACCACCGCGGGGACCGCGGCGATGGTGGGGAGCTGCAGCTGCGGGGACCCCCCGGTGTTCCTCGCTGTGGCTGCGGGTGTCCCGCGACGGCGACACCGCCGTCTGGGCCCCGGAACCGGACAGCCCCGGTCACACCGTGGACCGCACCTGGCGGTTCGACCTGCTCCCCTACCTCGACGCCGTCGACACCGCCGCTGCCGCGGCCCTCGCCCGGGAGGACCTCCCGCGGCGCCTCGCGCGGGAACTCCGCGGCCGCCGCGACGGTCTCCACGGATTCGGGTTCACCCGGTCCGAGTTCCACCTCCTCGACGCCCGCGCCTGGCCCGGCATACCCGAGGTCCGCCTCACCCTGGCCACCACCGCCGGGCTGGTGTGGCCCGCGGTCGCCGTCATCGACGGGGAACCGGTCAACGAGTTCTGTCTGCGGGTCGCCCACCTCGACCCGCACCACCCCCCGCCGCTGCCCCCGCGGGCGTCGAAGCCGTGACAGCGCACACCCTGAACCCCGGCAGCAGATCACCGGGCCCCGGCCCGACGCAGCAGCCGAAGCCGGAGCAGACGCCGACGCCGATCAGCAGTCGAGGTGGACCCCCCCCCCGACCCGGGTGGGGTCGATGACCACCCCCGACCCTGCGGGCCGTGTCCTGCCACCGCCCCGCCGTGGGCCACCCCTCGACGGCGCCGCCGCCACCGGGTCAACTTCCCCACCCGGTCCACAACCGGGCCAGTTCCCGCAGCCGAACCCCTCCCCTGCCGGGCCCAGCCGCCCGGCGGCCGGCGGCACGGGGGACGATGGCCGTCGACCAGGTGGGGAGGAGGCGGCGGTGGGCGTCCAGTCCGCGACGGTGTCGTGGCGGTTGGTCCAGTCGGTGGAGCAGCTGCTGCACGTCGCGCTGTACACCCGGGCCGTGCTCGACCTGCCCCCCGCTGCGGGCGCCCCACCGGCGCTGCGCAGCGGCCCCGCCCCGAGCCCGGCGCTGCTCGGTGGGGACCCGGCGGAGGCCGCCCGGGCGTGGGAGGACTGGTGGGATGACCTGGTCGCCCTCACCGCGCTGCTCCGCGGCGCCGACCGGGCCCCCGCCGCACCACCCACCCCGGCGGCGGGTGCGGTCGGCGGTCCACCCGCGGGGTCCGGGCAGGACAGCACCCGGTGGGCCGGGTGGACCCACTGGCGCGACCGGGTCATCCGCGCCCCGGCCGGCCCCCCCGACTACGACGGACTGCACCCGCTGCTCCGCCCGGCCGCGGTCACCACCTGGCGGGCGGCGAACACCTGGACCACCTGCAACGCCCGCGGCCTTCGCCAGGAGCTCCCGGAGGGGGTGGCGGCGACGGCCGCCGCCGCGGTCGCCTTCGACCACCACATTCCCCTCGCAGAGGTCCACGGGCTGCTGCTCCCCCTTGCCGTGACCGGCATCTGGTGGGCCCAGTGGGCACCCGGCATCGTCCTGTGCTCCCTCGACGCCCTCACCGACCCCACCACCGCCCGGGCCGTCGCCTACACCACCCTCGCCGGACCCCACCGCACCTGACCCACCCGTCCGCACCGCATCCAGTCGGCCGGCTCCGGACTACCGGCGGGTCAGCTGTCCCGCTGTCCTCGGTTGGGTGGCGGGGCGGCGCGGGGTTCACTGACCGGGGCACCGCGCCGCACCAACCCCTCCCCCACCTCGCGGCGCCCAACGGTCGCGGGTCGAAGCTTTCTGCCCTCCTGGGCCGGCGGCGGTCGCGGGGGACCCGGCCCCACACCCGCGACGCCGCCGGGACCTTCCACTTCAGGGCGCCCGGCGCCGGCTCGCCCACCGACCCGGGCCCGGCCGGGCAGCGGCGTCCGGTCTGCTCTGGCTCGGTCCGCGACGATGACCGTCGGGGTCCGGGGGGTGGGGTGGTGGAGTCGGAATCAGAGTCGGAGACGGGGTCGTGGCGGCTGCTGCAGTCGGTGGAGCGGCAGCTGCACGTGGCCCTGTACATCCGGGCGGTGCTCGACCTGCCCACCGGCGCGGGGACCCCGCCCCCGCTGCGCGGCGGCCCCGACCCGGTCCCGGGGCCTGCTCGCCGGGTGCAGCCCCGCCGACGCGGGCGGGGCGTGGCGGACCTGGTGGCAGTGGTGGGACAACCAGGTCGCCCGGGTTGCGCTGCTCCGCGGGGCCGAGCGGCTCCTGGGCGCACCACCCACCCGGGCGGCGGCCGCCGATGAGACGGACCTGACACGGGTCGGGGTCGGCGCGGACGCGGGCCGGTGGGCGGGATGGGGGTACTGGCGGGAGCGGGTGATCCGCTCCCCCACCGGTCCCCTGGACTACGACGAGCTGCCCCCGGCGCTGCGGGAGGCCGCGGTCACCACCTGGGGGCCGGGAAACGTGTGGACCACCCGCCACGTCCTCGACCGGCCCCGCACGCCGACTGAACTGCCCCGGCAGGTGGCCGCCGACGCCGCAGCCGCGGTCGCCTTCGACCACCACATTCCCCTCGACGCGGTCCGCGGTGTGCTGTTCCCCCTCGCGGTGAGCGGGCTGTGGTGGGCGCAGTGGGCCCCGGGAGTCGTGCTCTGTTCGTTGGACGCCCTCAGCGACCCGCCCACCGCCCAGGCCGTCGCCTACACCACCTTCGCCGGCCCCCACCGTCCCTGACCCCGCACCAACCACCGCGGCGGCCGGCACCCGGCCTATCGGCGGGTCAGCTGTCCCGCGGCAGAACGGACGTCGGGACCGGGGGTCAGCTGTCCCACAGGGCCGCCGGCCCCAGGCCCGCAGCCGGGGCGCCGGTCTTGCTCGGCGGCTCACGGCCGTGTGCCGGTCAGCGCGTCGGTCACAGGCCTGCGAGTTCGTCCTTGGTGACTTTGAGCAGGTCGCACGCCTGCCGCCAGGGGGTCAGGTCGTTGATGACCACCAGATGCTCGGCGCCGCGGGCGGTGTACTCCGCGAGGTGGTGGGCGACGTGGGCGGGTGAGCCGGCCACCGCCAACTGTTCGGCCTGTTCTTGGGGTAACCCGTAGGAGCGGCGCAGCACCGTGAGTGCGGTCTCGCGGAGGGGCCGGTGACCCGGGGGTGTGATCGCGGCGTGGGTGACCAGGCCCAGACGCGGCAGGGGGCGACCCGCGGCGTCGGCGAGTTCCCGCAGGCGATCGCGGGTCCGGCTGAACTCGGCCGGGGTGAGCAGCGTACCGAGCCAACCGTCACCGAAGCGGATCGTGCGCTCCAACGCCGCCGCCGATGAACCGCCGATCCAGACGGTCGGCATCGGGGTGGGCGGCTGCAGCCGAACGGTGACCGCGTCATCCCCCGAGCCGACGGTGACCGGGCCGCCGGCCAACAGGCGGGGAAGGGCGTCGAGGAACTCATCGGTGCGCCGCCCGCGGTCGCTGCGCCGCTGACCCGCGGCGCGGAACTCCTCTTCCGGGCCCGCGCCGGCCCCGACGCCCAACTCCAGCCGGCCCGCGGCGAGGTGGGCGAGGGTGGCGACCTGGCGACCGGCCCACGCGAGGGACCGCAGGGACGGCAGGAACACCGCCGAGCCGATCGCGATGGTGCGGGTCACAGCAGCCGCGGCGGCGAGGATCATGGTGCTGTCGAGTAGGGGGCTGTCACCGAGCAGCAGATGATCTCCCGCCCACAGGGAGTCCAAGCCGGCGTGCTCGGCGTAGCGCGCCGAACCGGTCACCTCTCCCAGTGCGTCGAACGGCGCAGCAGCGTCCAATAGCACCGCCCCGACCTGAACGTGCACAGCCGCCTCTTCACGGGTGATCGCCATGTCCTGCAGGCGGGTACGCGTGGACTCCACTCCCACGAACACCCTCGCCACCCCAGCCGCTCGCCCCGCCCAGGTAGGCGCTGGGCCGAGGCTCGCAGCGATGACCCTGAGCGGCTGGTCCTGCCGCATATGAGGACGCCACTCACACCTGCCTGCTCCGCTGGCCCGGTTCCACTCGGCGTGCCGTCACCCGGCCGCGGCGATCGCCCGCGCCGGCAGCAGCTGGCGGACCACGAGCCGGCCCCGCCCGGACCCGGTCCGCAGGTCGACGTCGACCAGGCCCCACCACTCCCCCGCCGTGGACTGGACCCACCCGACGAACTCACCCGGGCGGACCCCGCCCAGGCGGAGCCCGTCCGACCACAGATACAGCGGCACCGTGCGCATGTCACCCAGGCGGGTCGGCAGTCCCAGGCGCAGGTCACCCACCACCGCCCGCGGTGGATCCACGACCCGCCGGGCCGGGCGCAGCGGATACCCCACCGGCCACGAGTCGAACACCTGTTCGAGTGTGCCAGTGGGTGGCCATCAGCGGTCGGATCAGCGGCGAGGCCGACCGGGACTACGCCGCGCGGTGTTCGAGTCATCGAGGAGCGCATCCGCAACCTGCTCCGGGTTCAGCTGGCCGGCCAGCCGGGCCACCGCGTAGCGGATGACCCCGCTGTTGGTGACATCCCGGCTGCCCGCCATCAGTCCGGCCGCGGAGCAGGTCCGCAAGAAGTCCATCGTCTCCTCATCGAGGTAGACCTGGGTCGCCCTGACCGGGCTAGCCACAGCCCGTCGCGGGACGACCGCCCGAGCCGGGGACTCGACCGGCGTAGATCGGAGTGGGGCGGCCGGCGCGGGCGCGACCCGGACCAGCTCATCGTCGGAGGGCAGCGCCTCGGGGAGGACGACCGCCGGCGGCGGGACGACCACCGGCCGCTTCGGGTGCTGGGGGGCCGGGCGGGCGCGCCGCCGGCTCTCCAGCTCAGACAGGCCGTTCTCGATCTCAGGCACCCGTGTAGCTCCTCACGGCGTCGGCCACCTTCTCCAGGGCCCCCACGAACGGCTGAGCCGCGGCCGGTGTCGGCTCCTCCGCGCAGAGCGCCGCGTGCCGCTTGCGGGTCCGCAACGGCCTGTACAGCGGGACCACCGGCCCAACCTGGCTCTGGGAGTCCTCGACCATCCGCCGCAGCCGCTTGAGCTCGGCTTGCGGCACCGACCGCTCGACCATGTTCGGCACCAGCAGCAGGGGGTAGTCCGGTACGTCCTCGAGGGTCTCCTCGAGTGCGTTGAGCTCGTTGGTCGCCAGCACCACGGGAACGACGACGACGTTCGCGGCCGCCATCGCACCGTGCCCAGCCGACGCTGCTCCCGGGTGGGTGTCCACCACCGTGAAGTCGCGGCCCCACTCCCCCGCCCACTTGCCGAGCAGGTCAGCCATCTCCTCGTCCGGGGGTTGGCTCTGGGCGAAGTCCGGGTGGCCCGGCAGCAGGTCCGGCTTACGGCCCTTGCCGTCCAGCAACGGAGGCGTCTGGCCCGAACCGAGGGCGTCCAAGAGTGGCGCCCGGACGCGAGCCTCCGGCCGGTACCCCCAGCGCCTCGTACTACTCCCCCGGTTCCAGTCCAGGTCGACCAGGGGGGCTCCGAGGAGGAACGCCAGCTCGTAGGCGAGCGTCGTCTTGCCGACGCCACCCTTACCGGCCGCCACCGTGACGATCTTGGACACCCACGGAAGCTAAACCGCTGACCGCCCTGATCCCGGGAACCGACCGGATTGCGCGTGTCGGCCAGACTCAGCACGTTGCCCACGTTGCGCTACCCGTGCGCAGGACCTGCACTTAGCCTACGTTGGCCACTGCGCGCACTGGCCGCACTGCAATATTGCAAAGGCGCAACCGGGCTAAAGGTCCAGAGTCCGGCGGTCGGACCTTGCCTAGCTCGGGGCACTGCCGACGCCAAGTCTCCTCAGTCCCAGTTCACCCCACCGGTTGACGGTTGACGCCTGTGCGGCGGACACTGGCCGAGTGACCGACGTCTGGTGCGGGGACCATCGTTTGGACGCAGTGCTGACTGCCTTCGTCGACGCCCTGACCGGAATCGACGATGGCCGAGTCGTGAAGGACCTCGAGGGGCTGAGCCCGGGGGAGGCCACCGACCTGGGCCGCGACGCTGCGGCGGCGGTGACCGGCGCGGTCCGCGGCCGCGACCTGCTCGGCGCGGACCGGCTGGACACCGCGGCGGCCGGGCTCCTGCTGGGGGTGTCGCGCCAAGCGCTCCACAAGGCGGTCCGGGCGGGCCGGCTGCTCGGGGTGCCCGGGCGGGGCACGACGTGGTTCCCGGCGTGGCAGTTCACCCCAGACCGCCGGATCCGCCCGGTGGTGCGGGAGGTCCTCGCCGCGTTCGCCTCCAATGGGGTGCCGGCCGACCCGTGGGCGGTGCTGTCGTGGTCGGCGACCGGACAGCCGGAGCTCGCCGACGGGCAGCCGGGGGAGTGGATCGCCGACGGCCGCCCCGACGGGCCGGTCCTCGCCGCGGCCGAGCAGGCGGCGCGGGCCCTCGCAGCGTGAGCCTGCCGCTGCCCCCCGTCGGCGACGACCTCGCCGACTTCCCCGCCTTGGTGTGGCGGGCGCAGCAGCCGCTGAGCCGGATCCACCGCCACACCAACGCCACCGTCTACTTCTCCGCCGACGGGTCTGGTCGGTTCGACCCGCCGGCGGGCGAGACCGGGTGGGGCACCTGCTACCTGTCGACCCACCCCAGGGGGGCGTTCGCGGCGGTGTTCGGCCGGTTCCGGGCGATCACGACCCGGATGCTCGACGACCGGGTCCTCGCCTCGGTGTACCTGGCATCCGACGCCCGCCTCGCGGACCTCACCGACCCCGCCGTCCTCGGGCGGTGGGGGCTGACCGGGGCGATGTCGGCGGGCACCGATGTCGTGTACCCGGTGACCCAGGCCTGGGCGGTCCGTCTCCACGGGGCCGGGTACGCCGGGGTCTACTACGCGGCCAGCCACGACCCGCAGCTGCACTCCCGGTCAGTCGCCCTCTTCGGGAAACCGGCCGACCCCGACACCGACCCCGCCGACACCCTGAACGTGTCCGCGCAGGCGCTGCGCGGGCCCCTGGTCGACGACCTCGCCGCCGGCTTCGGCTACGTCATCACCGGCGACCGACCCCTCTGACCCTCACGAACCGGGACACCCACCACCGCACGCACCCCAGTACTCAGTACTCCAGTATTGGAGTACTGGAGTACTGCAATCGGGGCTGAGCTCCAGGACGGGGACGGTCGACGAAGGGGCGGAGACCCGCCAAGAAGTGTTCGCTGACCTGCCCCCCACCGGCTCTGATCCCGTCGCCCGGTTGGAGTTGGGGTCACCGCCGCCGGCGCGGGCGTTCATCCGCCGCCCCCGGGCAGCTCAGGGTGCTGGGCGAGGATGAAGGTGCACACGTCGGCGGGCATCGGGAAACCGTCGGCGGGTTCGGTGCGGGGGGTGAAGTAGTCGGCAGTGACGACGATCACCCGGGCTCCGACCAGCTCCCGCAGCAACCCGTCGGGCAGATAGGCCCCGTCGAGGGCGGCGGTGTAGGCGTTGGCCCGGGCGTGGGGGGTGAGCCCAGCCCACCATTCCCGCAGGGCCGCGTCCCGGCGGACCGCACTCACCCGCGGATGGTGCCCGACTACCCACCTCCCTCACCAGACCCGCGGACAGGACCAGGTGCCGAAGGGTCCGGTTCGGGTGTGGACCAGTCGTCGAACGCGGTGTGGTTGCGGCTGACCGCTTCGAACGCCGCCCGCAGCCGGTCGTGGGCCTCGGTGGCCGCGGTGTACGCCGCGGGCTGTCTGTGACGGTCCGGGCCGGTGAGGATGTCTTCGAACATCACCACGCCCATCAGCAGGTTCCCCAGCAGCCGGTCGGTGGGGAACGGCACCGTGGCCACCTCGGTGGGCGGGTCGCCGCCGGATCCGACCCACCGGTGGCGGGGCACCCCGGTCACCGCCGACCCCCGTCGGTGCGCGCCCCCAACACCGGCGCCGCTGCTGGTGTTGCCGTTGCGTCGGTCGACGTCGGCCCGGTTAGTCGCAGCACCCGGCCCCTCCGCTGCTGGACACATCGGCGTGCCCCTCTCGACGCAACCCCCACCAACAGCTGACCCTCCCGCCCCGGACCATCACCTGTGGTAGTCGACGACTACCGCGGGTGACCGTAGCGGGTCGTCGGGTGGGACGTCGAAGCGTCGGCGTGCCCCGTGCAGCCGCTGCCCTAGGGCCGGATGTAGTCGCCGGGCTCGACGCGGCGCCGGCCGAAGTGCTCACCGAACGCGGTGAGTTCGGCCGCGGTGGGTCGCGGTGCTCCTCCGCGGGTCGTTCGGCGCGGCGGTGGGGCGAGGGACCGCTGGTCGTGGTCGAACACCCTCGACCGCTTCACCACGAACAGTCCCGACTCGACGACCGGCTCGCCAGCCTTCCGAGTCCTCCGGTGGCCAGAGCCCAGCCGTTCATGCAGGCGTCGAGGTGATCGCTCACCAGGCGGGGCGCAGCCGCCCCGGACCGGCGATCGAAGCGAGCGCGGCCCACAGCTCCGCGGCCTGGGTGGGGCTCAGCTGGCGTTCCCAGCGCTCCACCGTGCCGGCCGAGGCCTGCTGAGCTGCGCGGGTGCAGGCGTGGCCGCGCTCGGTGAGCACGAGGAGCCGGGCCCGCCGGTCGCCCGGGTCCGGTGTCCGGGTGAGATAGCCGTGGTCGACGAGGTACTGGACGAGCTCGCCGGTCGCCTGCTTCGTGATGCCGAGGTGGTCGGCGAGCTGGGCTGTCGTGGCCGGCGCCGCACTCAGGCGGGCGAAGGCGAACCCGTGCACCGGACGGACGTCGTCGAAGCCGCGTGCGGCGACGCCGCGCTGGATGTCGTCCACCAGCTGGGTGGCGAGGCGGAGCACGGCGGTGGCGGTGCTCCAGCTGCTACCGGACACCGCGCCATCTTGACATGAAGGACAGGCAGCCTGACCATTGGTCAGGCAACCTGTCTACCGAGGAGCCGTCATGCCTGTGATCCGCCCCGTCGATGCCGTGCCCTTCGAGACCCATGGAAGTCGGTTCCTGTCCTACGTGAGTCCGTCGAAGGGCAGCACCCAGTTGTGCGCCTGGCAACTCACCGTCCCCGCTGACCTCCGCGGCGTCGCACACCGACCCACCCGCGAAGAGGTCCTCCTGGTCCTCACCGGCGAGCTGGAGGTCACCCTCGACGACCGTCAATCCACTCTTCATCCGGGGGACGCAGTGCTGGTGCCAGCTGATGGTGAGCTCCGGGTGGACGCAGGCCCCCACGGAGCCACCGCCTGGGTCACGACCACACCGGGCCTGCAGGCCGTCACCGCTGACGGGACCCGCATCACCCCGCCGTGGGCCGCCTGAAGGCTCCGCCAGCGACTCCACAAAACCCACCCGGCGGCGGCAGCGCATCACATCGGCCTCGCCGCCGGCGGCACCGCCCTCACCCCGGATCACGCCGCCCAGCTGCGGGCGGTCACCGGACCGGACCGGCCGCTGCACGTCGCCTACGACAGTGACCCCGCCGGGCAGGCCGCCACGCTGCGGGCCGCTTTCCTGTTGGCGGGGTGGCCGGCGGCGCAGGTGTTCCTCCCACCCCGCCACGACCCCGCCTCCATCCTCAACGGACTCGGTCCCCGCGGCCTGCGGCGGACCCTCGCCCAGACCCGGCCGCTGGTCGACGCCGCCGTCGACCACCGACTCGCCGGGTGGGACCGCCACCTCGCCACCGCCAACGTCGCCGCCGCCGTCGACGCGGTCCGCGACGTCGCGCCGGTCATCGGATCAGCCGCCGCCGCGGAGTACGCCCGGCTCACCGCCCACACCGCCGCCTACACCGGCCTCCCGATCGACACCCTCACCGCACTGGTCCTCGACGCCATCGCCCCCGACCCCCGACCCGACCGGTGACCACCCGCCCGGCCGGCGGTGCCGGCGGCTGGTCGTGTCGGTGGCCTGCGGCACGCTCACCCGGGTGACCACGACTGCTGTACCCGTCCGTGACCTCGTCAGCCAGGTCCCCCCACCCCGGTCGTGGATGGGCAGGGCGGCGTGCGCGGACCCGCACCTGGACCCGGCCCTGCGGGCGGTGTTCACCGCTGACGAACCCACCGACCTCGACCCCGACGCTCAGACGGTGTGCGCCCGCTGCCCCGTCCGCGATGAGTGCGTACGCCACACCGCCGGGATCCACGCCCAGTACATCGCCGGCATCTGGGGCGGACGCCGCCGCGGGCAGCGCCATACCAGCCGCAGCCGCTGACCCGCCAAGACCCGGTCGGCCTGGGTCGGTCACCCGGCTCTACCGTCGTGGCGTGGCACCGCAGCAGCATCGACGGTTCAGCCCCGTCCAGGTCACCCAGACCGTCACCCCCCGCGGGGACTGGACCCCCGAACAGGCCATCGACCTCCTCCACCAGGGCTACCCCCTCGACCAGGTCATCACCCGCACCGGCTACGACCCCCGGTGGCTCACCGCCCAACACCGACGGTTCACCGCCACCGGCTGAGCGGCGATCCGACAACGGCTGCGGCCGCTGCGGCTACAAGGTCGGCCGGATCCACTCACTTCAGGTGGTGGCGGCCGTCCCAGCAGCCCAGCCGACACCGGCGGTCAATGTCGACAGCGGTGTCGACAGCGCCGACATGGACCGGGTCTAGGGGTGTGGTCCGGGGTGCGCCATCCCCGAACCCTGACGGCACCGTCACCGCGATCTGGGAGCCGCCCTCGTCGCGTCTAGGGAGCAGAGGTGAGGGTGAGGACCTGCCTGGCCTGTGTGGTGTCACACGCCTGCAGTAACAACACCGGTCCGGGGTGGCTCCGGGGCTTCGGGTCGACCTGCAGACATTGCGGGGAGGACGTCGCAGCAGAGGTAGTGACGACGAAGCGGTAGTCAGAGCCTGTGGCACCGACCCGGATCAGCGTCCATTCAGTGCTGGTGCTGTCTGGTGGTATCGAGCCACTGCAAGCGTGCTGCTTGACGCCGGACTGGTACTGCACCAGGCACTGTTTGCTCGAGGCGCTCGTGATCTGGTAGCTGCCGGCCGGTCCGGTGGTGACAGGGGTGAACCGAAATGTCTGTGCCGCAGATCCGGTGCACGTCGCCCCGTACACGTAGCCGTAGAAGCCGGGCGCTGTTGTGGTGCTGACGTCGGCACAGGTCTGCACCGGCAGGGACGCGATCGTGGTTCCCGTCGAGGCGGCGGACGCCGTCGCTGGGTACCCACCAGCAGCTGTTGCGATCCCCGCAAGGGCGATCACCGTCTTCGCCAGCCTGGTTGCGAACACTCGTGCAGCCACAGGGACTCCTTCGTCGTGGTGCTGTCACGATGGCAACGAACAGGGCCACCACCGGTGACACTCCCCGTCTGAACGGGCACACGCGTTGCTGGGCTCGACAGATGCGGCCTGTCCGGATGAGAGGCCCTGATGTTCCCACCGTACCTTGGCCGCACCTGAGAGCCGGGGGCCCTAAGAAGCTCACCAGAAGTGACTTGTTCAACTGTCCCCGGTGGACGTGACGCACGTGGCAAGTGTTGTCGACGCTTGTTTCACCGACCACGCCGAACCCCGACCGTCGCTGCGTGGTGGGACCGGTCACGCAGCTGCTCGTCGACTTTCCCGGCCCGGCTGCCCGTGGCGAACTCAGAGCTGGCCCAGCAGCTGACCCGTGAACCCTACGACCTGGACTTCCTCGACCTCGTCGGCCCGGTCGCCGAACGCGACCTCGAGGACGCCCTCGCCACCCGGGTTCAAGCGCTCCATCGACGTCGGACCTGAACCGGGACTGCGCCCGGGGCGGCCGGTGGATGTTCACCGCGCAGGGTGGGGGACCCCCCGCCACTTGATCGGCGACGAGGGGCTGCCCTCACCCGGTGGGTCAGTGGGCGGCGGTGTAGGCGTCGCGGATCTGAGTGGAGACCCGTCCGCGCTCGGACACGGTGTGACCGTTGTCTCGGGCCCACTCCCGGACCGCCTTCATGTCCGGGCCCGCCGCCTTCGCCGCTGCCCGGCCCGACCTGGTGGCCCGCCGCTGGGCGGCCGGGACCGCGTCCTGCGGGGTGTGCGCCTTCGACGCCCACACCTCGATCTCCGCGGCGAACCGCTTGTAATTCTTGTCGGACAGGTCGATGGCGTAGTCGTTGCCCTCGAAACTGAACCGGACCGTTTGCCCCTGACCGGGCTTCAACTCGGTCCCGTCGAAGTCATCGGTGATAACCTGCAGTGTCCTGATCGCCACGAACCGGATCCCTCTTTCCTGTGATGACACCGTTCGGCGTCGATCAAGGAAACCACACCACCAGCCGCCCCGCCCACATGCGCAGCCCACCATCAAGAAGCCCGGCTGATATTCTTCGACGAACAATCAGCGCACGGGTGTCGGTCGCTGTGTCGCCGACGGCCTGGGATGAAAGTCCGGTGCACACGTCCAGGCCGATAGGTCCAGGACGGGGCCGGGCCAACGAAGGGCGGGAGCCGACCGAGTGGTGCCGGCTGCGCCGGCGCGGTCAGGACCTGGTCATCTTCCCCCCTTCCCGTCGATAGCCGGCGCTGCGCCGGGTGCTCGCCGACGCCGCCGCCTGGTACCGCGGGCAGCTGCTCGGAGGTGCGGGCGCGGAGTCGGCGGTCGGTCTGCTGCGGGGTCGGGAGTTCGTGGACCTCGCCGCGAACGTCGCTCGGTGGGGTGATGACCGGTCGGGAGGATGCGGGTGGTCGGCCGTGGGTCGGCGGCGCAGGCTGAGCTGGTGGGGGTGTCGGCGTCGGGTGACCCGATCGCGTCGGGTGCGGCGTCCAGGCCGTTCCCGGCGTCGGCGGAGCTGGGCGTCGTGGGTCGGGCACCGGTGGTCGCGGCGGCGGCGACCACTGCCGCGCTGATCGGGCTGGGTGGCCGGTACGGCTGGCACCGCGACGAGCTGTACTTCCGGGTGGCCGGCCGGCATCTGGCGTTCGGCTACGTCGACCAGGGTCCACTGACCCCACTGCTGGCCCGCGGGCAGGCGGAGCTGTTCGGTCCGTCGGTGGCGGCGGTCCGGGTGTGGCCGGCGGTGGCCGCGGGGCTCGTCGTGTTCACCGCGGGAATGCTCGCCCGGGAGCTGGGCGGCCGGCGGCGCGCGCAGGGGCTGGCGGCGATCGGCGCTGCTCTCTCTCCAGGCGTGTGGCTGGCCGGGCACCTGCTGTCCACCGCGACCACCGACCTGCTGGTCTGGGTGGTCGCCACCTGGGCAGCGATCTGTCAAGTACCGGGTTTGATGGAGGGACTGAACTCCCGCGGAGCGGTGCGCTCGGGGAGGGGGGTGTTCCGGTGCTGGGACTCGTATTCGACGGGTGGGACGTGGGCGAGTTCGCCGTGTAGGCGGCGGTGGTTAAACCAGTCGAGGTATTCCGCGACGGCGATCTCGAGGTCGCCGATCCCGGTCCAGGGACCCCGGTTGCGGACGAGTTCGGCCTTGAACAGGCTGTTGAACGCCTCGGCGAGGGCGTTGTCGTAGCTGTCGCCGCGGCTGCCGACGGACGCGACTGCGCCGGCCTCGGCGAGGCGTTCGGTGTAGCGCAGAGCGACGTATTGGACGCCGCGGTCGGAGTGATGCACGACCGCGGTGGTGTCGTGGCCTTCGTGGCGGC
>JAABVA010000698.1_pt1 | contig 40495 bp, 22 predicted proteins | sample 5560331 | NCBI WGS metagenome assembly JAABVA01 (sample SAMN12812661, study PRJNA571458) | rock metagenome | isolation source: Antarctica rocks | place: Antarctica: Victoria Land, Mt New Zealand sud | collected 2016-01-07 | reverse complement strand
TCCACGCGTTGTCAGCAGGCTTCGCACCCCCGATTGTGCCACAACCGAACGCACGCTGCTCACCCGTCACACCGGTACTCATGTGCGGCTCTTTCGAGCAACACCTCCTATCGTTAAAGGGCGCACTCCTGGGTCCACTATAATCCATACCTTGCAAAGATCCTGCACAATCTCCTCCCGCAAGCGCTTGAGGATAACCTAAGGATACAGTCTCAGGAAGAGAGCATATCTTTGCGGCAACATCACGCTGGCGAGTTGATCATCACCTCCGGTCGCATCATCGCTTGGGATCCCCTTTGGATAGACGAGCGGATTCCTCCATTTGCAGCAACCGTCGCCCCTGGGAAATATCCTGTCGTATTGAGCATTGCCCAATCTTCGATAGCGGGGGAGCGTCTGGCGTATGCCGCGCTTCGCTTGCAGGATCGACAGCCTGTCAGATGGGAGGTGGCCAGATTCGATGACGACGAGATTAGCTTGTCGGATGAAAATGAAGATGTTATAGGATATCCCGTTGACACCGGTATTGGTTGCTTCGCGGACATTGATGCCGCCCGTGTCTTCATGCAGCGTTTGCAAGAAGACGCGGAGTACCACATGGTCATCGTGCGCGGGATGGATGAAAGCGATCCTTTGAATATCGGCTGGGGTTGGGGATCTGTCGACTTAAAGCCGGACACCTTGGCAAATCTAATCTTTTTCACGGCGGGCGAGGGCGATGGCACCTATGCCTCGTACTTCGGATTTGATGCCGACGATATGCCCGTATGTCTCACTACCGACTTCGGCTTGCTCTGGCACCTGCAGCAATAACAGCCGTACGTCCTTGTTTTAATAGAGGCGACTGGAGATACTCAACTGAAAAAATGCGCTGTGATCGACGATTCTTGTTATACCTTTATCAAAACCATCAATGAGTTATCCGCTGAAACGCGTCCTTGTTGGCGACTTGTGAGGTACAAATCTATTATGCTATTACGACGATGTGTCCTTGTATGCACCCTGGTTGGCCTTACTCTAAAGCCCTTCACTGCTGCCTATGCCACACGCTCACATGGCGGCGGCGTAGCGATCTTCCCAAGGTATCACTTTGCCACCGGCCAACGCCTCTCCTACAAAATTGTCAACATATCGCAGGTCACTAACAGCCATCAGGACAGCAATAGTGTTACCAACAGTCAATCACATTTTGGCCCTGTCCGCTCAAGCATTTTCATACAAGAGCGCGTGTTGAGCGTCGATTCCAGCGGCAAGGCGATACTTGCCGAGAGCGAAATAGACCCGGCTGTAGCAGGCAGCCAATATGCTCATTCGAATCGTGGCGAATTGGCAGCCAGGGCTGTAATTGTTGCGATCGCGCCGAATGGGACCGAGCAGCGCATAGTACCTTCGGCAAGTAGCCAGCACATCCTTGTCAGCCCAATTGGGACACTACCGCCAGGACCTGTTCGCTTGGGCGCACATTGGTCATCTCAAGCGATCGCCCCACGGATGCAGATCGAGGGCAACGCGATGCTGGTCATGCGGGGAACTGTTCAAAGTTCACTCGTGGGATTTGGCTACGCCGATAGCGAACCCGTTGCCATTATTCGTAGTGTTGGATACTACCATACGTCTTCAATGAGCGCCGTTTTCATTAACGGCAAGCCGTTCCGGCAACAAATCACCGAAACGGTATCGGCGACTGAGCGCCTACTCTTCGGCCTCACATCTAGTCATCTTGTGTCGAGCCAGCTACAGACGGACGCCTTCCTAACCTTCCATAGTCAAGGGGTTGGCAGTAATGGCATATTGCAAATACGTGCCAGCGAACAAACTCTTATACAGCGCGTGAGCATGTAACTGGTGGGTTACATCACATTTAACCTATGAGGTAATTGCATACGACGACCACGCGCTACGACCCCGACGGCAACGTCTACCAGGTCAACCAGCCCACCGGCACGACCACGGTGGACACCTACGACCTCGCCGACGACCTCGTGACCTCCGAGACGGACGGCGCGCCCGTGCCGAGCGCGACGCACCAAAACCAGACCACCTATCGCTACGACGCGGCGGGCAATCTGGTCGAGACGATGGACCCCGACGGGCGCGACACCACGACCATCTACGATGGCGATAGCCGCACGACGCAGAGCGTGGCCGTGACGACGACGGGCACGCTCACCACGACGCTCGGCTACGACCCCGACGGCAATACACTCCAGACGACCACGCAGACCCAGAGTGGGACCGCGCCCGTGCAGACCAGCACGGACACGGCCACCTACAACGCCGCCGACTGGACGGTGAGTACGACCGACAACGGCGTGACCACGAACTACGGCTACGACGCGGCGGGGCAACCACGCACCCAGACCTACCAGAACGGCGCGGCCACAGCGACCATGGCGCTGGACGCGGAGGGGCGACTGACCGCGCTGGGCGACGGAGCGGGCCACACCAATGCGTTCGCCTACAACGCCAACGACCAGACCACAGCGATCACGCTGCCCAACGGCGTCTCCGAACAGGCCAGCTACGACGCCAATGGGCGGCTCACGGCCTGGCACGATCCAGGGCCGGGCCAGAACGTGACCTACAGCTACGACGCCGCCAGCCGCGTCACCGCCTTCACGGCCATCTCGGGCACGGACGCGCTAACCTACGACGCGCAGAGCCGGCTGACCTCCGACTGCGGCCCGCAGGTCGAGGCGCGCTCGCCCGACCACTGCTACCACTGGACCTACGACGGCGCGGGCAACATCAGCACGGCCACGGCCGACGCCGGCAGCCCCATCACCTACACCTACACCTACAACCCCCAGAACAACGAACTGACCACGCTGTACGCGCCGGCTTACGCCAACACCACGACCTACTACGGCTACGACGCCAGCGGGCACACCACCAGCATCACCGCCCCCGTGTCGGGCTCGCTCACGGCTCCCGGCGCGATCAACACCGGCCTCGGCTACGACGCGGCGGGGCGCGTCCAGCGCGTCACGCTCAAGGATGGGCGCACGATGACGCTGGCCTACAACGCGCAGGGCGAGCGGGCGAGCTACAGCGTGGTCACGGGTACAACCACGACGCTCTACAGTGCCCAGTTCGCGTACAGCGGGGGTGCGTTAGCGCAGGCCATCGTGTACAGCGCGACGGCAAGCGGCAACGTGCAATACACCGACAGCTACGTGTACGACGCGGCCGGGCTGCCCGACCATTTCGACCGCCAGCAGAACGGGACGACGAGCCGCTACTGGTACGAGACGGACGGGCGCGGCGACGTGGTGGCGGTCACCGATGTCAACGGCAACGTGGTGGACAGCTACGCGTACGACCTGTGGGGCGAGGAGTTGCCGGACACGAGCCACGAGGCGGCGCCGCAGCGGCTGCACGCGGGGGCCATGTGGTACGACGCGGAGATGCAGGTGCAGTGGCTGTGGGACGGCGGCACGAACCGCTACTACGACCCCGAGCTGGAGCGCTACCTGCAGCCCGACGCCCCCGGCGGCAGCTACGTCTTTGCCAAGGACGACCCCGTTGGTAGTGGCGACGTAAGTGCGAGTATGGACAATCTCGGTGGAGGTAGTGCCCTTAGCGCAGGTTTCCCGAGCATGAGTCCAGCGGGCATCGTTGTCCTCTCGTGTCGCACGATACGTGCGCACACTGATGCTTTGCCGGGTAGCTTACGCCAGGTACCCTTTCAGGGCGACGCTTTGCGGCGCATGGCGCAGCTTGCCGAGCGCGAGCGCCTCGAGTTGGCGCACCCGTTCGCGCGTGAGGTGGATCTTCGCGCCCACCTCCGCACAGGTGCGTGGCCGCCCGTCGACGAGGCCGTAGCGCAAGCTCACAATCGCCCGCTCCCGCGCGGGCAGGTCTTGTAGCAACTCGACCAGCCGTTCGCGCAACAGGTGCGTGCTGGTAACCTCGAAGGGCGAGGGCGCCTGTGTGTCGGCGATTGCCTCGGAGAGCGTAGACTCGTCATCCTCGCCGCTGGCCTGATCGAACGAGAGCGTCTGCCGCGCCCGCCGCGCCAGTTCGATCGTCTCCGCTGAGATCGGCGACCGAGGCGCGACGGGCGCGGTAGGACTGCGATCGCCGCCGTCCCGGCCGTCCTCTGCGTCACTCGCGTCATTCATGTCCCCAGGCGCCTGGCCGCCGGCCAGGATGCGCTCGGCCTGCCCCAGGCTCTCCTGGATGTGGACCGGGACGCGGATGGCGTAGGCCTGGTTGGCGACGGCGCGACTCACCGCCTGCCTGATCCACCAGATGGCGTACGTCGAGAAGCGGTAGCCCTTACGATAGTCGAACTTCTGCGCGGCACGCAGCAGGCCGATGTTGCCCTCCTGGACAAGGTCCTGCATCCCGATGCCCTCATGCCGGTAGCGTTTGGCCACTGCGATGACCAGGCGTAGGTTGGCTTCCACCATGCGCCGCAACGCCGCGTCATCGCCCCCCGCGATGCGTTCGCCAAGCGCCAACTCCTCGGCCGGCGTGAGGCGGCGCACCTGCCCGATCTCGCGCATGTACGTCGCCCAACCGTCAACCTCGGTGGTCTCGCCAGCCATGACCGGCCCGTCCGCCTCGTCGCCGCCGCTGCTGGCGCGTCGTCGTCCCTCATCTCGCCGCGGCTCCATCGCGCCATCCCCTTTTGCAATCCGCCTCATCACTCTCTTGTCTAAGTATACAGACAAAACGTGGACAAGCAAGGGCAAATGCGTGGATCTGTCTAGGTTTTGGCAATAAGTGCGGGTACACTAGGGCTATGACCACACCATTGCCCGACGAGTACGGCGCGGCGGGCGGCTACCCCATTGGCATGGCCGCCACGCTAACGGGGCTGCCCGTCGACGTCATTCGCGTCTGGGAGCGCCGCTATGGCCTGCCGCAGCCGGCTCGCAGCGTGGGTGGCCACCGCCTGTATCGCCCGCGCGACGTGGCCCTGCTGCGCCGCGCGGCCGTGCTGCGGGCGCAGGGTCTGACGGCGGCCAGGGCTTGCGCGCAAGCCCTGGCCGAGGCGGCGCCATCGACCGCCACTGGCGACGAGGAACTCGCTGCTCCAAGCGCGCCGGCGCTCCCCGCTACGGCGCACTTCGTCGCGCGCCTGTACGACGCGGCGGTGACGCTGGATGCGCCGGCCGCCCGATCCATGCTCGACGAGGTTGGCGCGCTCCTCGACATCGAGACCTTGTGGGGCACACTGTTGGCGCCGGCGCTGAATCGGTTGGGGACGGACTGGGCGCGTGGGACGATCACGCCCGCGCCCGAACACCTGCTCAGCAGCGTGATCAGCGGCCGCCTGTCAGGGCTGCTTACGGCGCTGCCCCGCTTACCCAACGCGCCCTCGGCGGTCATCGGCGGGGCGCCCGGCGAGCGGCATGAGCTCGCCGCGCTCATGCTCACGCTCCTGTTGGCGCGCGCCGGGTGGACGGTGACATACCTGGGGGCGGACACGCCCCCCGATGCGTGGGAGGCGGCGCTGCGTATCGTCCGCCCACGCGTAGCCGTCGTCTCGGCCACCTTGCCGGAATACGCGGCGTCCGCCCTCACTATGATGCGGCGCGCCAGCCATCGCCTTGGCCGGCGGGCGCCGCGCTTCGCCTACGGCGGCCCAGGCTTCGCGGGGACGTCAACTCCTGGCGAGGACACGTCGTCCTTCCTGGCCTTGGGAGAGGACCTGGACGAGGCAGTGCGACGGCTGACGTCCCTCACGTCCGTCACGTAAGCAGCCAGGGCTCGTGCATGCACGAGCCCTGCGTAAGCAGCGGGTCCGGTCGTCATTGCGCGAGGCCCGCCGTGCCGTAACCGGCCGCGAAGCGCGCGTTGTAGATACTCTGCTCCGCGACAAAACCTAATCCATTCGTCGCGACCAGTTGCGAGCCATGCGCCGTCCCCCGCGGTCCGATCGCGCGCCGTACGTCGAGCGTGTAGCGCGCGTGCGCCGGGACGCTGAACGTGCGCGTCAGCATGCGGCCGGTCGCCAGGTAGAAGATCGCCCGCACCCGCAGCGTCTGCCCGTTGGGGTTGAACACGAGCAGACGCTCGTTGCCGCCGCCCGTCGTGTCGCCTGCCGGGAACGTCCACGTCAGGCCCGTCCCATTACGTCCATACACGATGGAGCCGCCCGTCTCGCCGCCGTTGGGCGGTCCGAAGTAGTAGGGCCGTTCGATCACCACCGGCAGCGTCGCGGTCAACAGCGCCGCCACCGCCTCCGCGCGCACGATCCTGGTAAGCTGGATCGTGCCGCGGCGCAGACCGCCGACGATGAGCGTGCGCCGGGCCAGGACGTGGCCCCGCGTGTCCGTGAAGACCGCCGTGACGCGCGCCGTCCGCGCCTGCGGGTTCAGCACCGTGTAGAAGGTCTCGAAGCGGCGCGCCGACGCGCCCTCGGCGAAGAGCCATACTGTCGCCGCGCCGGTCGTGCCCACGTTGGCCGTGGCCCCGTAGCCGTGCGCTCCGAAGGTCTGCACGCGCGCTATCGTCACGGGATCTTTGCTCGTCACGATGGCCGCGAGCGCGACGCCTGAGTAGAGCTTATTCACGGGGACGGCCAGGCTGCGCTCGCCGCCGACGACGACGCTCACCGTGCGCGCCCGGCGGCCGCCGGCGGGCAGCAGGCGCAGCCAGACGCGGGTGGCTCCCCGGTTCGGGTTGAGCAGGTAGATCGTCTCGTGGAAGCTGAGGCCGGTGTAGCCTTCGGCGACGTACCAGCGCCGCGCCAACAGGCCGCTGCCGAGCAGCGTGTAGGGGTTGTCGCGCCCACGGTGCACGATCATCTGCGCCGCCACCGCCTGGTCGGCCTGTACGCGCAGACCGAAGGGCCGCGTGCGCGGGACGATGCGGCCGAGATCCAGGCTCATACGCGTGTGCGCGCCGATGCGCAGCGTGCGTGTAACCGGCGCGCCGGCCGGCCGGTAGAGGCGCAGCGTGACGACCGCGGCGCGGCCCCGCGGGTTGACCAGGGCAAGCTCGGTCGTGTCTCCGCCGGAGGAACTGCCGCCGGCGAAGTAGAAGGTGCTGGCGTGGGCGACCAACCCGTGGAAGGCCGCGTAGACCGGGACCATGCTCCGCGTGCCGACGGCGGTGACCTCGTTGACGTCCATGATCGTGCCCGGCGCCGCGAAGCAGGCGGTGAAGACGCCGGCCGCGCTCGTCGCGGTCGTGGCGACGGCGAGGCTGTCGACGGCGATCGTCACCGACTCGTGACCCAGGAAGCCGCTACCACGGGCGCAGAGACGGTCGCCGATATGAGCAGCCGCGCGATCGAGCGTCAGTCTGGGGCGCGCAGCCGCCGCGACAGCGCTCGCGATCCGCCCCCCAATCTCCCTGGCAGGTATCACGATCTCCTTGATGATCGTGATGGGGGTCACTGTCGCCGCGGCGCGGCGGCTTCGCGCTCCCTCGGTCGGATACGCGGTCGCGGTCGGATAGGGTGTACCGCTAACGATAGCGGCGGGCTGACCCGGTAGCGCCGGCGCCGTCGCCGTGGCCGCGGCTATGCCCACGGCCGTCGTGCGCGTCGCCGTGGGCACGGGGCTGGGCGCCGTTGTGGACGTGCGCGTCGCCGTGGGCACGGGGGTCGAGGTAGCCGTCGCTGTAGGAACGGGGGTCGAGGTAGCCGTCGCCGTGGGCGACGGCGTGGCCGTCGCTGTCGCCGTGGGTCGAGCCGTTACGGTGGGCGCCGCAGTGGGGGCCGTCCCGATCGCGGTGGGCAGGCTCGTGGCCGTCGCGCTGGGCGTCACGGCGCCCGGCGGGGTCCCCGTGGGGCCGGCCGTCCCCGTCCCCATTGGCGTGGCCGCGGGGGTCGCGGCGCCCGTAGCGGTCGGGGTCCCCGTGGGCAGCCCCGTCGGCGTCCCCGTCGGCGGGACGTAGCGCGTGGCTGTGAACGGGGCCGATGCGCAGATATCGCCGGCCGAGTCGCACATCGTCACGGTCTGAGGCCCGAGCAGCCCGTTCGGCACGGTCACATAGTCCGAGACCGTGCCATTCTCGTCGACGATGACGTTGCTGTCGACCAAGACCGTGCCCATGGTGATAGCGACCGTGTCGCTCGGCGTGAAAGCGGCGGTCGAAGTTACCCGCACGTACGAGCCGGCGGATCCGCTGTCCTGGCTGAGGCTGATGGCCGGCGCTTGCCGGGGCGTGGCGCCGTAGTAGATGGTGTAGGTGGCGGCGCCCGTCGGCGCGTCCAACAGATAGACGCGCTGGACGAACGTGGGCGGCACGGGATCGGCCCGCGTCCCGACGCCTGGCCCGTTGGCGCCACCGGCGCGCGCGGCCTGAGCCGCCGCCTCGGCCCCCAGCCCGCTGTCGCCCGGCGAGAGCAGGTCTTCTTGTTGCCAGTAGGCCGTGGTTGGCAGGATGCGCGGTATGCCGAGGAAGCGGCTGTTGTCGTCGTCCACGGTGATGCGCGTGATGGTGCCCTGCTGCAGCCCGGCTGGCGGCAGTGTGTCGGTAACCACGGCCAGCAGGTAGCCGGCGTTGGTGATCGGCGGCGTGGTCATGATGGCCGTCTTGTTGGACAGCGTGGCCGTCTGCACGATCGTTGGCGTGATCGCGTACAACGCGTCCGTCGCGCCGCTCTCCAGGTCGACGAGGGCGTTGGCCTCGGCCGACTGGCCGCTCGGGTTGTTCGTATTGACGCTGGAGACCTGTAGCTCGGTTCCACCACTGGGCACGGCGCCACTGTGCGTGACGATGTAGGTGCGGATGCCCAGGATGAGCGGGCTGAGCGTGAGCCCCTGGAAGGGCTGTTCCTGGTAGGTAGCGTCAAAGCCCGTGAACTGACCGGGCACGTCGGTGACCATGGTCCAGTAGCCGGCCTTGGTCTCGCCGGGGCCGATCTCGCCGATGGGCAGGTTGAGGCTGCCGCGTTGCACGGGCACGCTCGAGCCGGACAGCTTGGCCCCGAGCAGGGTGAAGTGCAACTGGGCGCCCGAAGCGTTGCCCACGATCTTGGGCTGGCCACTCTGGATCTGCATATTGTGCGCGGGGCCGTAGCCGATGTTGCGCACGATCACGCCGAGCTTGAACGGCGTGAAGGCCTTGATGTCGCGCGGGATGGCGTAGCTGATCTGCAGCTGCGGCATCGGGAAGATGGTGATCGTGACTGGCTGCGTCGTCTGCACCACCGGGTTACCGTTATACGAGTACTGGTAGCTGGCGGTGACGCTGTAGACCTGCCCGGCGGCGATCTGGCCGCCGAGGCCTGGGGCGGGCACGAGCGTCCAGCGGTTGTCAGCCGTGGCGCCGGGGTCGATGCCGCCAAGGTTGTCGCCCGGCGAGTAGCCGGTCGTCCCAGGCTTCGTAATGGCGAAGTCGCCCGCGCGCTCGTTGCCCGCGCTATCGGCCACATGCAGGGTTACAGTCACGCCCGCCAACGGCTGGCGCGTGACATCGGTCAGCTGCAGATCGGCGCTAAAGGCCTGGCGCTCCAGGCTGATGCGCTGCGGGATGTCCAGTTTGACCACCTCGTGCGCCACCAGCGTGGGCTTCGGGGGTACCTGGACGCCCGGTAGGTTGGGCGGCGCGGCCTGACCCTGGCCGGGGCCGTCGGGGATGGAGATATTGAAGTTGCCGTCGGGGCCGAACCCGACCATCGGCTGCGGCGGCTCGGGTGGGGCCTGCACGAAGCAGTAGACGTCACGCACCTCGGCCGGGATCGCGGTTATCGTGCCCGTCTTGGGCGCGGGCACGCCCGCGGTGAAGTCGTAGTCGAGCAGGACATTGCCGGCGGCGTCGACCGTGGCGGTGAAGGCCAGCGAGGCGTCGGGCGTGCCGGTGGCGCGCAGCGTCACGGTCGAGGTGTAGACGCCCGGGACGAGCCCCGTCGTATGCACGGTGAAGGGCAGGGGCGTAGCTGGGTCGCCCGGCGCCAGGTCGGGGATCGAGTTCGGGACGTCGACGAGCAGGCCGCCCGCCGCGTTGTCGGTGGCGGTGATGCCGCTCATCACGCCGTAGCCCGTGTTGGAGAGCGAGCGGCCGACCACCATGTCCGCGTTGGTCGAGCCCTGCAGCCCCTGCCCGTGCGCGATGTCGAGCGACGGCGTGGCCACGTTGGGGAAGTACTGATAGGTCCCCTCGGCCGTGATATAGCTGCTGGCATACTTGGGCGCGTTGTCCGCCTCGGGGTTATTGGGGTCGCTCGCCGGCCCGCCCGGCGCGCAACTCGAAGTCGCCTCGTAGTGGATGGCCGCCTGCGATTGCCCGCGGATACCCGGCAGCGTGATCGACGACCCGCTGATCACGTTGCCCGTGGCCGTATCGGTATAGGTCAGCGTGAACTGCACGCCGCTGGTGTTGTTGGCGTGGACCACCACGTTGTCCACCGTGACGCGGCTGGTGTTGTAGACCGTCATCGTGCCGGAGCGGGTTGGGTTGTTGTCGTCGAACTGCAGCACCTGCGGTACCACGAGCAGGCGCGGCACCGGCAGGTCGGTCTCGAACGTCTGGTGCAGCACCACGTTGTAGCTGTCGGTGATGGTGATCGGTGTGACCGACCAGTAGGCCTTGACCGCGCCGACCTGCAGGGTCACCGGCACGCTCTTGCCGTCCTCGGAGTTGAGCGTCACGTTGTCCTGCGCCGAGGCGAAGCCGGGGGAGTCGATGGTGTAGACGTAGGGGATGTCCGTGCTCACGCCCGCGATCGTGGCCAGACCGTGGTCGTCCGCCGTGGCGTTGAGCGTGGTGTAGGGGGCGACCTGCTCCGTCGCCTTGATCGTCGCGCCGGCGATGCCCACGCCGTTGGGCGCGGTGACGATGAAGCGCAACGGGCCGTGGTGGCCGCTGTCGACGATGACGCTGACGGGGATGTATTGCGTCGCTACACCCTGGGCGCTGACCACCAGGTACGTCTGGTAGAGGCCGGGGGCTACGCTAGTCGGCGGGCTCGCCGTGATGGTGAAGCCGCCCGCGCCTCCCGGCCCCACGTCGGCCAGGGAAGGCGACGAGAGCGTGAGCCAGGGGATGTCCTGCGCGCCCGGACGGCCGAGCGAGGCCAGTGACATCACGATGTTGCTCAACGTGGCGATCGACGCGCCGTTGGTGACCGTGACCGGCGCCACGGCCGTGCCCGACACGCCCACCGAGATATTGAGCGGGCTGGGCGCGACGGCGATGGCGGGCTGGGCGCCGATGATAGACAGATCGCCGCTCACCGCTATCGTGGCCGCGGGGTCCTCACTCGAGGGCAGCCCGGTGAGGCTCAGGCGCAGGTGATGCGTGCCCTCAGCGAACTTTGTCGTGTCGAAGGACAGAGTAGCGGCGTGGCCGGAGCGGGCGGGGATGCCGCTCACCGTCTGCGTGACGAGGGTAGTCAGGACGTTACCGGACCCGTCGACCTCGTCGAGTTCGAGGGAGCCTCCGTCGGCGTTGTAGCCGAAGTTGAGCACGGCCGCGGCGACCGTGGTCACGTCGCCCTGGTGCGTCGGGCCCGGGAAGCGCGTGGCGCCCAGGGCCAGCGTGGGCGTGCTGACGACGAAGGTGTTGTAGGTCGGGTACGGCGTCGGCGCGGCGCCGGGGCGCGCGGCCGCCACGGCGAGTACGTAGACGCCCGGCGCGGTCGTGATGGTCTCAGAGATCGTCGCGGTGTACACGTCGCCGCCTCCGCTGTTGGTCAGCGGCAGCGTGGCCAGGACCGGGTTGTTCGCCGAGGTCATGGTCAGCGTGGCCGTGACGGCGGCGTCGGGCGCCGGGTTGTTGTCGGCGTCGAGCACGGTGGCCGACACGACCACGCTGTCGCCGACACGGTAGAACGAGGGCGTGGTGGCCGCGTTGCGGTCGGTCGTCACGCCCTGCACAATCGTGCCGCGGCCCGAGCCGGCAATCTCGACACCCTGGGGGCTAGCGGGCGCGTTGTCCTGCACGGCCAGGGTGGTGGTGCGGCGGCCGGCGCGTTGCGGTGTGAAGGCGACGCTCACGTCGCAGCTGGCCCCGGCGGCGATGGTCGCGCTGGCGCAGCCGTTGGGATCGGAGAGAACGAAGTCGTCCCTGGAGCCGCCGGTCAGGTAGACACGGCTGATCTGCAGATCACTGTTGCCGCTGTTGGCTAGGGTGAGGGTGCGCGTGACCGTCGCGCCGATCTGCTGGCTGCCGAAGTCGAGCGCGCCCAGGGCGACGCGTGGCGCTGTGCCCGTCCCGCCCAGGGTCACCTGATGCGAGCCGTCGCGCGCGTTGTCGGTAATGGTGAGGCGCGCCGCGCGGGCGCCGATGTCGCCGGGCGTGAAGGCGACCGCGATCGTGCAACTCGTCCCCGGCGCCAGCAGGACGCCGGAGCAGCCGCCGTCCGGCGTGAACTCGGCCGCGTTGGCCCCGTCGACCGTGACGCCGTAGACGCGCACGCTCGCCGTGCCCGTGGCCGTCACGTTCACCGTGGCGGTGACGACCTGCCCCAGGGGCACGCGGCCGTAGTCGATGCTCGTCGCGCTCACCGCGTCGGTGCGCGTGCCCACGGCGCTCGTGAACGAGGCTGTGTTGTTCGACGGATTGAGGTCGGCCTGCGCCGCGGTCACACCCGCCGTGTCGACGGCGGTCCCGCTCGTCGACGGGGAGACGACGATCACGACGTTGACCTGGTGGTTCGAGGCGTTAGGATCGGCCGCCAGCCGGTCGAACGTACAGGTCACGGTGGCGCCGGAGAGCGCGCAACTCGACGGCGAGGCCGAAACGAACGTGACGCCGGCGGGCAGCGTGTCGGTGAACACCACACTCGTGGCGTCCGCCGGCCCGATGTCGGTGACCGTGGCCGTGTAGGTGAGCTGGCCGCCGACCGGAGCGGGGTCGGGGCCGCCGACCAGGCTCAGCGCCAGATCGGCCGCGTTGACCCCGGTCCCGATCAGCGCGACCGTCTGCGCCGATCCATTGCCGACGTTGTCCACGATGTGGAGGGTGCTGCGCTCCACGCCGCCGCTACCCGTCGGCGCGAACGTGACCGGCACGACGCAGCGCGCCCCAGGGGCGATCGTGGCCCCGGCGCAGGTGTTGCCGCCGCTAGCGCCGGCGGCGGAGTAGTCGCCGTCCGCGTAGGTTTGGGAGATGGAGAGCCCCGTGGTCCCTGTGTTGACGACGGTGACGGTGAGCGGCGCGCTGGTCGTGTTGATGCCCTAGCGGCCGAAGGTGAGTGTGCTCGGGCTGACCCGCGCGCCGGGGTTGACGCCGGTCCCGGTCAGGGCCACGGTCTGCGTCATACCGTTGATCGAGTTGTCGGCGATCTCCAGCGCGGCCGTGCGCGTCAGGATGTCTGACGGCGCGAAGGTGACGCCGATGTAACAGCTGCTGCCCGCCGCGACGGTCGCGCCGCAGTTCGTCGCGGACGCCGCGAAGTCGCCGCTATTGGGCCCGTCGATGGTGACGCTGCTTATCGCGAGCGGCGCGTCGCCGTTGTTGTAGAGGGTGACGTAGCGGGCGCCCGTGGTCGTGCCGGCCTGCCGGTCGCCGAAGTCGATGCCGGTGGTGTCGGGGCCGGCGATGGGGGCCGTGCCGATGCCGCCGAGCGCCACGATATGTGGCGTGGCGCCGGCCGAGGTGGTGATGCTGAGCCCGCCGCGGTGGGCGCTGCGGCTCCCGGGGGCGAAAACCACGCCGATGGCGCAACTGGCGCTGCTATCGGCGAGTTGCTGATTCGTACACCCGTCGTTGGTCACGGTGAAGTCGGCCGTGTCTGTGATCACGGCGACGTTCGTCACCTGGATCGGCGCGCCGGTGGTGTTGTTCACCGTGACCGTCAGCGCCGTGCTCGTCGTGCCGACTTGCTGCTGGCCGAAGGCTAGCGCAGTCGGGTTGATGTCGCCGCCGCCGGTCGTGTTCGGCGCCCCGCTAAGGGCCACGCTGTGCACGTCGCCCGCGGCGATCGCGACGACGTTGACCAGGCCGGTCACGGTCGTAGGCCTCGTCGTGTTGTAGTTGTTGGACCCGTCGCCGAGCTGGCCGTAGTAATCGGCGCCCCAGCCGCGCACCGTGCCATCCTGCAGTAGCGCCATGCTGTGATCGCCGTTGGCGGCGACGGCGACGACGCCGCTGAGGCCGCCGACCTGGTGCGCGCGATGACTTTCGGTCGTATCGCCGCTGCCGAGCTGTCCGTAACCGTTGTAGCCCCAGGCGTAGACGGTGCCGTCCGACGCCAGGGCCAGACTGAAGTTGTTGTCGCTGGCCGCGATCGCCTGCACCGCAACGCCGGCCAGGCTGGTTACCGTCACGGGCGCGGTCTGCTGGGTGGTGTCGCCGGTCCCGAGCTGCCCGTTGTTGTTGTAGCCGACGCCGTACACGGCGCCGCTGGTGGAGAGGAACAGACTGAAGCTGTTGCCGCCGGCGACCGCGACGATGCCAGTCATCGGCTGTGTGGCGTCGAAGGGGCTGGCAACCGGCACGGCCGTGTAGCGCCGCGCCGTATCGCCGACGCCAAGCTGGCCGTTGTCGTTGTCGCCCCAGGCATACACGGCGCCGCCGCTCGTCACGGCGAGGCTATGGTAGTTTCCCGCTGCGATGGAGACGACGTTGGTGAGCGGGGCGCCGCTGGCCACCGTGACCGTCACTGGCGTGGCGCGCTGCGTTGTGTCGCCGCTGCCGAGCTCACCCTCGTAGTTGCGGCCCCAGGCGTAGACAAGTCCGTCGGCCGTGAGGACCAGGCTGTGGTGGGTTCCAGCCGCGACCGCCACGACGTTGGTCAGGGGCCGGCTAGCGTCGAAGGGGCTAGCGACCTGCACGGCGGTCGCGCGATCGGTCGTATCGCCGGCGCCGAGCTGGCCGTAGCCGTTGTAACCCCAGGCGTAGACCGTGTGGTCGGGCGCGACCACCAGGGTATGCGCATTACCGGCCGCGACGGACAGGCTTCCGCTGATCGCGTCGACCTGCGTCGGCGTGAACGTATCGTTGCCGCAGTAGTAGGGATAGTGCGGGTACATGTTGTTACAGCTGTTGGGGACGGTCGTACCGAGGCGGCCGTTGTCGGCCAGGCCCCAGGCGTAGAGCGGCCGGTCGGCGGCCGGGAAGAGGCCGCGGCCCGTCAGGGTCACCCGCTGTGGGCTGTCGCCGGCGTCGTCGTTGAGGCCCAGGGTCGCGGTACGGGCGCCGTTCGTCGACGGCCGGAAAGTCACGGTGATGGCGCAGCTCGCGCCGGCGGCCACGGTCGCGCCGCAGCCGCTGCTCGCCGCGAAGTCGCCGGCGTTGGGGCCGGCGATGCTGATGGGCGCGGTCACATGCAGCGGCGCGTCGCCGCTGTTGGTCAGCGTGAACACCTTGCTGGCCGCGAGGCCGGTCGTCGCCGCGCCGAGGTTCAGGCTAGTGCTCGGTCTGTTCCCGCTCAGGGCGGGTCCGGAGAGCGCCACGATCGGGCCGGCGCCGGTCCCCATGAGCGGAGCTGTCTGGACGCTGTAGCTCTGCTGGCTGCTCTCGTTGTACAGGTTGTCGTACACCGTGAGCGCGCTGTAACGGGGTCCGCTCGCCTGCGGCGTGAACGTCACGCTGACGACACAGCTGGCGCCGGGCGCCAGGACCTGCGGACTGTAGTAATAGTAGCTGGGGCAGGTGTTGGACTGGCTGAAGTCAGAGCCGTTGGTGAGCGAGAGGCTGTAGATTTTCAGAGCGGTCGACCCCGCGTTGGTCAGGGTCACGGTCCGAGTCGCGCTCGTAGAGTAGACGAGTTGCGGCCCAAAATCGACGCCGCTGGCCGGGGCGAGGGCCGCGCCTGGGTCGATACCCGTGCCGGTGAGGGTCACGCTATAGGGCGTGGTGGCCGGGTCGTTGCTCGTCGTCACCAGGGTGGCCTGGCGTGTGCCCGTGATCGATGGTGTGAAGGTGAGATAGATATCGCACGTGGCGCCCGGCGCCAGCGCGGCCGTCCCAGTCGATGTCGGGCACGGCTGATAGCCGTAGTAGTTCGTGTTCGTGATCACCGCGAAGTCCGCCGGCGCGTTGTCGCCGGCCGTCGCCGAAACGACCGTCAGTGAGTCGAACCGGAGGGCTCCCTGGCCGTTGTTCGTCACCTGGACGACATGGCCGCCGTTGTTGGGGCTGGCGCGGTCGATCTGCTGCTCGCCGAAGTCGACGCTCGTGGTATTGAACCTGGCCCTAGGCAGCACGCCGACGCCGCCGAGCGAGATCGTCTGCGCGCCGTCGGAGGCGTCGCTCACGGTCAGGGCGCCGGGGCGCGGGCCCGCCGCCCCCGGCGTGAAAGTGACGCCGAGCGCGCAGCTGGCCCCCGCGGCGAGGGTCGTCCCCGCGCAGGTATTGGAGGCGAGTGTGTAGCCGGCCCCGGCGACCGACGCCGCGATGGAGAGGGGCGAGCCGCCCGTGTTGGTGACGGTAATCGCGCGCGCGGCGCTCGTCACCCCGACGGACTGGCTGCCGAAGGCCAGCGCGTCAGCGCTCAGTCGCGCCGTCGCGCCGCGCGCGGGCGGCGGTAGCGGGCCGCTGAGCGCGAGCGCGTGGTAGCTCCCTGCCGCGAGGGCCACAGCGCTGCTCAGGCCGGTGACCGCCACCGGGGTCGACGAGGACGAGGTACTATTGTTGCCGAGTTGGCCATAGCCGTTGTTGCCCCAGGCGCGCGCCGTGCCGTCGCGCAGCAGCGCCAGGCTTGTGTAGTCGCCCGCGGCGACGGCGGCGACGCCGGTGAGGCCGGCGACCTGCAGCGCGCCCGCGCTGTCCTGGGTCGTGCCGGAGCCGAGTTGGCCGTAGTTGTTGAGACCCCAGGCGTAGACCGTGCCGTCGGCGGCTACGGCGAGGCTATGATAGAGACCCGCGGCGATCGCGGTCACCATGATCGGGCCAAGGCTCGTCACCGTCACCGGGACGCTGCGCCGGGTCGTAGTACCGTCGCCGAGCTGGCCGTTGTCGTTGTCGCCGGTGGCGTAGACCGTGCCGCTCGCGGTGAGGAACAGGCTGTGGTAGCCGCCCGCGGCGATCGCCGTGATGTTGGCAAGATTGCGGGTGGAATCAGAAGGGTCGGCGACCCGCACCGGCGTCGACGTGTTCGACGTGCTGCCGTTGCCAAGCTGTCCCTCGTAGTTGCGGCCCCAGGCGTAGACGCTACCGTCCTTCAGCAGGGCCAGGGCATGATTGCTCCCCGCGGCGATGGCCACGACATTGGCGAGCGGGTCGCCGCTCGCCAACGTGACCTGCACGGGCGTCGCGGACTGGCCGGACGTCAAGCTCGTGCCGAGCTGGCCGTAGCCGTCGTAGCCCCAGGCGTAGACCGTGCCATCCTTCATTAGAGCGAGGCTAAAGTTGGCGCCGGCGGCGACCCGCGCGGCGCCCATCAGCGGCTGTGTGGGGTCGGTCGGACTGATCACCTGCGTGGGGTTGCTGTGCGCGTTGTAGTCGGCGCCGCCGTTGCCAAGCTCGCCATTGGCGTTGTAGCCCCAGGCGTAGACGGAGCCGTCGGCGGTCACGGCGAGGCTGTGGTCGCCGCTCGCGGCGATCGAGACGGCGTTGCTGATGCCTTGCGTCAGCACGGGCCGATTATAGGAACTGTTGGGACCGGCGGCGCCGAGTTGGCCGTAGCCATCGTAGCCCCAGGCGAAGGCGAGGCGGTCGGCGGGGTTGACGGAGGCCGTCCCCGTCAGCGGGATGGAGTCCGGCCCGTGGCTGGCGCTATTGTTGTCGGCGAGCGTGGCATAATACGACCCTGGCCCCTGCGGGGTAAAGGTGACGGTGATCGCGCAAGAAGCCCCGACCGCGAGGGTGTTGTTGCTAGGACACGAGTCGGTCTCGGCGAAGTTGTTGTGCGCGTCGGGGCCGGTACCGCCGCCGCCGCTCACGCCGTTGGCGCGCACGGTCGCGCTGTTGGCGCTGTGTACCCCCGAACCGCCTGCCGGGCGCGGCGCGGGAGCGCGTGGGGCTGTCGCCGTATGCGTGGACGCCCCTTGCGCCTTGTGGGCGGCCGCCGCCATCGGGCCGGCGCTGCTCGCGGGTCCGTTCTGTTCCGTGATCCGGATGGGCGGATTGTAGAAATAGATATCCTGGGCGCCGGTGTTGGTGAGCGTGATCACGTCCGTCACGCCGGCGCCAATCCCGGTCTTCCCGAAGTCGAGGCCCGACTGCGCGCTGAACGTTTCGGACGGCGCCACGCCGTTGCCGGTGAGGGTGAGGCCGCGCGGCGAGCCGGCGGCGTTGTCGGCGACCCGCAGCGTGGCCTGGCGGCTCCCCAGGTCCGAGGGGCTGAAGGTCAGATAGATGTAGCACGAGTCGTTGTGGTTCAGCGTGTTCCCGGTCGCGCATGCGTTGGAGTACGCCGCGCCGTAGGCGCCGGTGATGACCGCGAAGTCGGACGGCGCGTTGTCCCCGCTCGCGGCCGCGGCGATCGAGATTGAGCTAATGGTCAGGGGCTGGAAGCCGGTGTTCTGCACAGGGACGTAATAGTAGCCGGGCGTGGTGGCGCGCCCGACCGGATAGTCCCCGAAGCCGAAGCCGTTCGCGCTATTGCCGTAATCAAAGACGGCGATCGGGGCGGCGGGCGTCCCGGTCCCGGAGATAGCCGCCGTCTGCACGGAGCCGTCTACGTTACCGGCGTTATCGGTAACCTGCAGGTGCGCTGTGCGCGTCCCGGTCGCCGAGGGCGCGAAGCGCACACCGACCGAGCACGTCGAGTTGCGCGCGAGAGCCTGCCCGGCCTGGCAACCCCCATTCAGCAGCGCGAAATCGGCGCCGCTCGTATCGCCCGTCCCGGTGATGACGGCGATGTTGGTGATGGTCAGCGGCGCCGTCCCGGTGTTGAAGAGCGTGAAGTAGTTGTCGGCGCTGCTGCCCGGCGCCACCTGCACGACGCCAAAGTCCTGCGCGCCAGGGGAGAGGCTGGCTTGGGGGATGGGCAGGACGCCGGTACCGCTGACGGCCACCGTCTGCGGTGAGTCGGGCGCGTTGTCGGTGAATTGCAGGTGGGCGGTGCGGCTGCCTAACGCCGAGGGCGTGAAAGCGACCTCGACATAGCAATAATTGTTGTTGGGGGCGACGCCGCTCGTGCAGTCACCGCTGTAACCGTTGGTACTCGGGATGATCTGGTAGTCGCCGGCGGCGGTGTCGCCCGGCTGGGCGACGACGGAGACGTTAGTGATGGTCAGCGGCGCGCTGGCGCCGCCGGAACTGCCGGAACTGCTGGCTCTGTTATACGCGCTGGCGCCGGTGGAACTGTTGGCGCTGTTATAGATGTAGAGATAGCTATTGGTCGTCGTCCCGGTAACCTGAACACCGGCGTCGAGCGGGTTCTGGTTGGGGGAGAAGGTCGGGTTGCCCGACGAGTCCGACGGACGGATCGCGGCTGCTCGATGCGCCTGGGCCACCCGCTGTGGCCGCGACGACGGAGACACCTGGGCCGCCCGCGACGCGCGGGTAGTCCCCGTTTGACGGGCCAGCCGGACGCCTCCCAGTCGCGCGTATGCGCGCGACGTGGCCGCCCCCGCGCGGGAGAAAGCACGCGACGCGCGTGCGGGCGAGGCGGGCACAACACCGGACGAAACGGGCGAGGCGGCGGACGAGGCGGCGGCGGGCGTCGCGTTGGCCGCCGGCAACAGCACGTTGCCGGCGAACATAGCCACGGCGAGCAGGATGCTCAGGCGGCGGTAGATGGCTTTCATTGACGTAGATCCTTCCGAGCAATCACCCGCCGCGCCGGCGCCGCCTGCTTCGTCTTGGTTGTCATATCATGGGCCGGCTGTTTTGTCTTGTGGTAGGGAGGCCGATGGATGGGATGCGGCATGATTGTGACGGCGATGCCGCGCGTGCCGCGCGCCTGTTGCGTCTGGACCGTGACCACGAGGAGCGCCCGCGTGGCCGCGCGCGGCGCGTAGCCCAGGTGTACTCTGACCCGCAGGCGGCCTAGCCGGTCGGCGCGCTGGTGTATCGTCGTCTGGTACAGCACGACCGTCCGCGTGCGCGCCACGGGCCTACGTGCAGGCGTGCCTCGCGCCGGCCGCGTCTTCGACGCTGTCCTCCGCGCCGGTTGCGTCTTCGACGCGAGTAGGACGCGGGGGCGTAGGCCGGGGTGAGCCGGCTGTAGCGGTACTTGTCCCAACAGGGACACGATGACGTCGGCGCGGGCGAAGCGGCCCAGGCCGGACTCGGAGATCGTGAGGTCGGAGCCGCTCACGAGGATGCCCGGGCGCGCCGAGAGGGTTGGCGCGGCGAGTGCCCGCAAGGCAGGATGCGTCACATGGCTCTTACCCTGTGTCTTGCGCTGAGATCCTGTGTGTCCGCGTGTGTTTGTGCGCCTATTTGTAGTGCGGCCCGTCGCCGGGGTCGTGGTGGAGCGGGCGGCCACCCGCGTGACCACGATCACGATCGGCGGCGGAGCCGCGCCCGGACCCGCGTTGCCCTCATTGGGGAGGGCGGTGTAGGTCGGCTGTGGCGTATAGGTGGGCCGCGGTATGGACGACCCAGGGGCAGCCGCGATCGGCACAGCCGGCGCGGCCGCCGTGGTCGGCGTGGCGGAAGCCGTGTTAACGGGGAGTGGCGGGGCCGTGCCCGTAGTGATCGGCGCGGTCGTGCTCGTGGGCGACGGCGTGGCGGAGGCCGTGTCCGTGGCGCTCGGCACGGTCGTGGAGGTACTCGTGGGGGACGGCGTGGCGGAGGCCGTGTCCGTGGCGGTCGCGGTCGCGCCCGTGCCCGTAGAAGGGGTGGTGGCGGGGCCTGTCGTGGCCGGCGTGGACGGGGCTGTGCCCAGCGCGGTCGGTGTGGACGTGCCCGTCGTGGTCGCGCCTGTGCTCGTGGGGAGCGCGGAGGCCGTGTCTGTCGCGGTCGCCGTGCTGGTTGAGCCGGTCACGCCGCCCGTGCCGCTCAACACGAGGTTTTGCGGCGCGCTGTCCCGCGCCGAGCCAAGGAAGACGGAGAGTTGGTAGGTGAGGCTGAGCGGGCCGTTGGCGGTGGGGTGGAAGGCGGCGTTGAGCGTGCAGCTCTGCCCGGCCGTCAGGTCAAAGGTCGTCCCGATACCCAACTGGTCGGATTGCTGGCCGCAGCCGTCGAGCGAGAACGAGCGGTAGGGATCACCACTCTTATCCGCCGTCTGGGCCACGACAGCGATGGTCAGGGCGCGGCTGCCCGTGTTGGTAACGGTCACCTGTTGCGGCGCGCCCGTCGTGCCGGGAGCCTGCGCGCCGAAGTCGAGGCCCGTGGCGCTCATACCGAAGGTCAACGGCGACCCGGCGACTCCGGTCGCCGACGGCGTGGCCGTGGACGCGGCCGTCGCGATATCGGCCTCGACACTGGCTACGTTGTTCGACTGGTTCGTCTCCGTGACCATGCTACTCATGTCCATGTTGACGGCGTCGTAGAAGGTGTGGTGGCCGGCCGTGGGGTTGTTCCAGATCGTAGTGACCACGGCCGTGCCGCCGGGGGCCAGGGCGGGGACCGTCGTCGTCGCCACCAGTGTCGTGTCGCTGAACGGCGTGTCGACGTAGAGTTGCATCAGCGTCGATCCTGCCGGGACGTTGCTGTTGTTGGTGACCGTGCCGACGACGGCCTCGCGGCCGTCGGCCAGCGGGCGCGCCACCAGGGAGTCCTGGTTGATCGCCAGGTCGGGCGCGACGGTGAACTGCGCCACGTCGCTGTTGTCCGAGAGGTCGGCCTCGGCGAAGTCCTGCCCATTGGCGTTGACGGTGGCCGTCACTGTATAGGTCCCGCCCGCGAGCGCGCCGTAGGTGTAGGGCGTGGTCAGCGTGATCACCTGGCCGGGAGCGATGGGCGGGACGGTGGCCGTGTAGACGGCGCTACCGGGCACGCCATCCTGGGAGAGGGTGAGCGTGCTCGTCGGCGAGGTGGTCGTGCCGGCGTTGCCGATGATTGTGTTGACCATGACCGTGTTGGGGCCGGTCGCGCTGGCGCCCTGTGTGGCCAACTGCAGGTCGGGGCCGAAGGCGGCCAGCCGGGCGACGTAGCCGCCGCCGTTGGCCGCGGCCACCGGGTCGCTCGACGAAGCCACGGCATAGAGGGTATGCGCAACCCCGGCCGGCGGCGCGGTGTAGGGGACGGTGAGGGTGATGGCGTCGCCGGGCGTCAGCGTGTCGGGTGTGGAGGCCGTGCCGACGAGCGTCCCGCCGGCCTGGGGGTCGCCGTCGTAGACATTAACCGCGACGCCGTCGAGCGGCAGGTCGCCCGTATTGTGGACTGTGGCCGACACGCCCACGGTCTCGCCAGGACCCGGGTAGGGGTCGGAGAGGGCGAGGTCGGTGTCGGTCATGGTCAGCGAGCTGGTGAAGGCGTGCGAGAGCGTGTCCAGGTCGACCTGACCCTCTTTGGTGAACGTAGAGGTGATCACCTGGCCGGAGCCGAGGGTCGCCGTGAAGGGCTGCGTGGAGAGCGCGGTCGAGGCGTAGGCGGCCAGCAGCCGCCCGCTGCCGTCGATGCCGGCGGTTGGCGCATTGATGCCGGCGCCGCTGGGCGACGTGAGCGGCATGGGGTTGCCCCACAGCCCGTGCGCGGCGTCGAAGCGCGCCACGTACAGGGCGGTGTGGGCGCCCTGCTGACCGGTCAGGACGACGGCGACATTGCCCCCGGCGTCGCGCACGGCTTTCACGTCGGTGACGTGGCCGACCTCGGCCGTCATGGTGCGACTAATGACATCGCCCGTGGTCAGGTTGCGCAGGTAGAGTGCGGTCCCATCGCCGGACAGGTAGACGGCGAGCGGCTGGTTCGATCCGTTGTAGACGACCTGCGGATGGCTCACGCCGGCATCGTCGTCGGTCACCTGTCGCGGCGCCGACCATACCTGGCTGGCCGGGTCGTAGGCGCTGGTGAAGAGTTGCGACGGGGTGACCACCGCGGTTGACGTGAGAGCATCAGTCGAGGTCATGCCATCTGTCGGCGCTATGGACGGGTCGCCGTTCTGCAAGGTGAGCGTGATTGGCCGAACCGGCTGCGCGTAGGCGACGACGGCCGAACCGTCGGTGCCGAGGCCGGCGCCGAGCCCGGTCAGGCCGCTGATGGGGGTGACGGCGGTGATCGGCGTCGTCCAGGCGCCGTTGTCGTAGAAGGCCGTGGCAATCGTGTCGGGGTGGTTCGCGTCACCGGTGCCGATGAGGCTCCCCGAGGGGTTCTCGCGCCAGGCGGCGAGGACCTGGCCGTTGTTGTTGCGCGCGAGGTGGGGCGTCGTGTGCAGCGCGGGATTCGTGGTCAGCAGCGAAACGGGTGACCAGCCGCCCGCCCCACCATTGGCCGTGTCGCTGTAAGACGAGGTGGCGATCTGGATGCCGTTAGCCGTGGTGATATCCCAGGTTGGGGTAATCGACGGCGTCTGGGTCTCGCGTGTCCAGACGCCGACGGCGCCGCCGTCGTGCGTCCAACTCACCTGGGGCGCGTTGTCGGGCAGCGTGTCGTTGGTGACGGAGATTGGCGCGCCGAACGAGCTGGCGCCGGACGAGGGGTCGAAACGGCTGGCGTAGATCTCGGTCGACCCGCCGGCCGGCTTGCTCGGGTCATCATGCACCCACAACAGCAGCGATTTGCCGGTGGCCGGGTCGACGGCGAGGGACGGCACGGTATACGTATAGGTGTTGCTCTCCAGCACACTGCTGGTCGTAGTCGTCGCGGCGCGTTCACCTGTGCCAGCGCCCTGTGCGGCGGCGCGATGGCCCGTCGGGGCGGGCGCCGCGAAGGCCTGCCGCGAGCTCGATCCGCCGTGGAATACGGCGTAGTTGGGTCCCGCGACGCGCGGCACATAGATCAGATGCGCGACCGCGGTGGGGCGCGCATTGGCCGGCCTCGCCGCGGCGAGCTTGATATGCGCGCTGGTCGTCGGCGCCGAGGTGGCGGCCGAGGTCGGCGTCAGTGTCGGTCCACAGGTCGGGGTCGGGGTCGAAGTGGGACCCGCAGTCGGTGTCGCGGTCGGGGCCGAGGTGGGTCCACAGGTCTGGTCGTCCGGGGTCGCGGTGTCCCCTGGGGTCACGGAGGGCGCGGGGGTCGCGGAGGGCGCGGGGGTCGCGGTATCCCCTGGGGTCGCGGAGGGCGGCGGGGTCACGGAAGGCGCGGGGGTCGCGGAGGGCGGCGGGGTCGCGGAAGGCGCGGGGGTCGCGGTGTCCCCTGGGGTCGCGGAGGGCGCGGGGGTCGCGGAGGGCGCGGGGGTCGCGGTGTCCCCTGGGGTCACGGAGGGCGGCGGGGTCACGGAGGGCGGCGGGGTCACGGAGGGCGGCGGGGTCGGGGTCACGGTCGAGCACGCGTTGGGCGCCACGGTGGCCCCTGGGGTCGGCGTCACGTCCTGGCTATCGGTGAACGCTTTATTGAATTCGGCCCCGTTCGGATACTTGAGTGTGACGCCAATCTGCCTGATGTAGGTTGTCTTGTTGGGGGTCGTATAAAGAAGCGCTGGTGAGGGCCACCTGTTATAGGACCAACTCACGCTTCCCTTGATGTACAGCTTGAGCCCATACCCTCCAAACTGTTCGTCATCATATCCGTTCGTGTAGCCGCCCTCGATGGATGGGCCGTACGCGGACGTGACGCTGGCGCAGTGGAGAAAGCCAAAATAGAGCGGATTACCGTTGTCATAGGTGGTAAACGTCCCCTCCACGCTGCCCGCCAGCCCAAGCTCCACGTACACTCTCCCTAACACATTGAAGAGATCGCTGTCGAGGATGAATGGCAAAAAGTTAGCGATTGCCTCGCTCCCGCCATCGGTTGCTACGGCGGCGAAAAGCTTGATAACCGAGTAGTCCTTTTTAATCTTGCCTTCCAGGCCCACGCCGATCGTGACGTTGAGCGCGCTCACCCGGAAGTTGGTGATCAGGGCTTCCCCGCTAACGGATAGCAGGACCTTGATCTCGGTGCTGAAGCCCAGTAGCTTGGCTGGCACGACCTTTATTTTCGTGGCAAGCCTGTTCGCCAGATTAGGCTTTGTGTGCCCCACGACGACGGCGAGCTCGGCGGATAGCTTGAGCGAGCTCGGGTTCCCGATCAGATAGGTAACGGACCACTTCCACTTGAGGGAGAGTGCGCTAGCCCTGAAAAGCGATTTGAACTTTTCTAGTTTGGGAGAGTCCACTCCAAAGCCGGGGACTTCACTCTCGCCCGACGCGGATAGCGACTTGCCCAGGAGATGGAAGGAACCGATAGTGCCGCTGTATAAGAGATAGTCCAGCCAGGGGGGCGTGAGAGCCCCCTCGACGACGAAGGTCTTGGCGTTCGATTTCTTGGGGCTAGCGTCGCCGCTGCCAGCGACGACCCGCAGGGTGTGCCGCCCATAGCCGATCTTGCCCGCGTCGAAGCTGTAGCTCACCGTGCTCGTCGTGATGGACGCGCTGGGTGCGACGGGGTAGTCGTGCGCGACCCCGTCGAAGATGAATTCGACGAAGCCGGGCACAAAGCCGTGCCACGTCACCTGCGCGGTGACGGTCTCCGTGAGCGGGATGCCCTGCAGGAACGTACCCGTGAAGTCCACGGGGCCACTCGTGACCGTAAGCGCGGGCTTGTTGCCTTGTCCCGGGTCCGGGGTGGCCGTGGCCGTATCGTTCGGGTTGGGTGTCGCGGTCGGTTCGGGGGCGAGCGACACGCCCTGGGGCAGCAGGAGGACGGCATGCATGGGGCCGCTCGTGGCGCCGTACCGGCCGTCGCCCACGATCACCCCGTTGTTGTTGATGGCGTAGGCGTGCGAGAGCGTCCAGCCCGACCCGGGTCGATGTAGTCGTTGAGGTCGCTCAGGATCTCTCCGAGGCGCGAGATGACAGCGTGCGAGGCGCCCGTTATGGTCGTCCCGTAGCCGACGGACACACCGTCGTCGTTGATGCCCAGGATCGTGGCGAAGGATCCGCCGATGCTGCCGAGGTCGGTATGATTACTGTTGTACGTGGGGTATTGGCCGTTCGCCGAGGGGTCCCACAGGATGGCGTGGACCCCGTAGTTGCCGGGTACGTACGAATATCCTCCCGCCTGGCCCGACTCGTTGAGGGCGTAGGCGCGGCTGGCACGGCCGCCGAGGGAGCCTATGTAGGCCATGTCTGATGTGCCGCTCGAAGACGCGGCGATTTGTCCACAGACGCTGCCCACGATGGCGCCGCTGCCGTTGATGGCGCGGCCATCGCTGCTGCCGCAGCCACTAGCGCCGATGGGCGCGACGGTACCGACAGCGGACGGATCGTGCGGGTTCGCGGTGCGGATGAAGGCGTGGCCGCTGATCGTGCCGACGACAGCATCCAGATTGGTGATGCCGTACGCGACGCCTCCCCCGAAGAGCGTCGTGACCGTATACAGACCGGTGGCGGCCGGAGGAGGGATGGCTATGTAGCCGCCCCCGGCGCCCTGTCCGACGACATGGCCGCGGCCGTTGATACCATAGGCGTGGCTGCCGCCCCCGACCCCGATGTCGCTCATCACGCCGGTCGATGGGCCGGTAGGGTTCCAGATAAAGGCGTGCGAAGAGCCGCCGGAGTCATAGTAGTCGCCGACGACCTTATTATTGTCGTTGATGGCGTAGGCGGTGGCCCCGGAAACGGTCAGGCCTGCCGTCGACGCGCCGAGGTCGATCACCGTGTAGTTGCCGGCCTCGGCGGGCCTGACGCCAGCATTGGCGGCGACGGCCGTCGTCGCCCTGAAGCCGCCGGTCGCGGCCGGGAAGGCGGCCACGGCCAGCGTCAGCAGCAGCAGCCAGGGACCGACGTGGCGCGCGGTCCGGCCGCGCGGGAAGGAGAGGGTCGGGACGGGTAGGGTGGGGATAGGGACGGCCCGCGGCTCGTCGCGCGGGATGTCTTGACCGCCCCTGCCATCCCCGCTATGCCCGCTATGCTCGCCGCCAGGCATCATGGCATCATGTGTGCTATCGCTATATCTCGACACGGTATTTTCCCTCTCTGGTCCCAGTAGTCTGTCAAGGCTACACTGCGCTTTTCAGGCGCGCCTGGCTATGTCTCGCCCGCCAGGCTATCAATGACCCGTAATATTCCATATATTCCATGCATGCGCCTGTGCTATCCGTGTCGAGTTGAGCCCGGCATGGATGCCCACTACTACTAAGAATGCACTACACTACTACTGCACAGCCATAAACAACTCATTCATTGACTCGACTTTGGCCCTTTTTGCTTACACGGTGCATGGTGCGACTAGAGATGGCCACGGTGGGTGGGCGAATTGGCCACATGCGGCCCTGAAGCGGGAGTTGGCCAATTCGCCGCCGCTCTTTTGCGGCCGTCATTATGCGGGCGTGGCAGCGGTGAAACGACACACATCCAGTGTGCGAAAAGTGCCAAAGTCGAGTCATTGATACTGTTCGCTGTTTTGACTAATCGGGCGCGGAGTTTTAAGATAGCCATAAGCGCTATCAGCCGCGGCGCGGTACGTCGACGGCTTGGTCGTGGCAAACCACGGATGGGCGACGAGGTCCCACGCGTCTACCCATAGGAACCGCGTCTACACATGGGAATCGCGTCTACACATGGGAACAAGGACACATGAGTACGACCGGACACCCCATCTTCAGCGTGCTGCTCAAACGCTTCCGGCGCACCGCCGGCCTGACCCAAGAGGCGCTGGCCGCGCGCGCGGGCTACAGCGCCGTCTATGTGAGCATGCTCGAGCGCGGCCAGCGCCAGCCCCTCCCCGCCACCGTGCAGCTGCTGGCCACGGCCCTCAACCTTGCCCCGCACGACCGGGAACTCCTGCTCACGGCGGCGCGCGGCCGGGACGGCGCGGCGGACCGCCGCGCCACGCGCCGCGACACCACGCAGCCGGTAATCGGCCGCGCGCGGGAACTGGGCGCGATCGAGACGCAGCTGATCGGCGCGAGCCCGCCCGTGCTGGCGTTGGCCGGAGAGCCGGGCATCGGCAAGACGCGCCTCTTGCGGGAGGCTGTCGCGCGCGGCGCGGCGTATGGATGGCGCGTGCTGCACGCCGGCTGCCAACGGCGTGGCGGGCAGGATCTCTATGCGCCACTCCTCGGGGCGATTGAGCAGTACGTGCGCGACGCGCACGCGCGGGAGCCGGAGCGGTTGCGCGTCGCGTTGCGCGGGTGCGCGTGGCTGGCGCGGCTGCTGCCGGAGCTGGCCGAGGACGAGCTCGAGCCGCTGCCCGCGTGGACGGTGGCGCCCGAGCAGGAGCGGCGGCTGGTGGCCGACGCCGTGTCCCTCTTCCTGTCCAACGTGGCCGGTCCGGCCGGGACGATCTTGGCGCTCGACGACCTGCAGTGGGCGGGGCTTGACGCGCTCGACCTGCTCACCGCGCTCGTGCGTTCCGCGCCGCGCGCCGCTGCGACTGATCGTGGCCTACCGCGACAATGAGGTTCAGCCGGGTGATCCGCTGGCCGGCACGCTGGCCGATCTGGCCCACGCCGGCCTGGTGACGCACCTGACGCTGGCGCCGCTCGCGGGACAGGACGCGGGCCGCCTCTTCGACCGGTTGGTGGCCGATGTACAGCCGGCGCTGCGCGAACGACTGCTGCGGCGGGCGGAAGGCCTGCCGTTTTTTATCGTCAGTTGCGCCCAGGCGTTGCGCGCCGGGACCATGGCCAATGACGAGCGCCAGCAGGACGACGCGATCCCCTGGGACGTGGCGCAGAGCGTGCGCCAGCGCGTCGCGGCGTTGCCAGAGGAGGCGCATGAACTGCTCGACCTGGCAGCGGTGGCCGGCCGCCGCGCGCCGCGCGCCTTGCTCCTGGCCTTGAGCGGGCGGCCCGAACGGGAAACGCTCGCCGCGCTGGAACTGGCCTGCCGGGCCCGGCTGCTGGAAGAAGGCGCCGAGGCGTACCATTTCGCGCACGACGTGGTACGCGAGGTGTTCGAGGGGGACATGGGGACGGGACGCCGCGCCGCGCTGCATCGTCGCGTCGCGGAAACGGTCGAGCAGAGGTGGGAGTCACTGGCTATGCGCGAGGAACCGCTCGAGCTCCTGGCGTACCACTACGCGCGCGGCGGCGCCGAGGACACCGCGGCGGAGTATCTGGAGCGGGCGGGGGACCGCGCGCGCGGGCAGGCCGCGCGCACGGCGGCGGAAGAGTATTACCGCGAGGCCGCGGGCTATCTGGAACGGACCGAGCGGACCGCTGACGCGGCGCGCGTACAGGAGAAGCTGGGGACGCTGTTGGCGACGGTGGCGCGCTTCCAGGAGGCGCTGGCCGCGCTCGAGGCGGCGGCCGCGTTGTATCGCGCGCATGGGGACCTGGACGGGTTGGGGCGGACGGTCGCGCGCATAGGAGACGCCCTTGCCGACAGCGGCGCCCCCGAGGACGGCATCCGGCGCCTGCTGCCTCTGCTGGAACCGCTGGAGAGGGCGCAGGCCCGGCATGGCCTGATCGCGCTGTACGAGGCGCTGGCCAGCCTGTTCTTCGTCGGCGGCCGCTATGACGAGCAATTGGCGGCGGCCGTACACGCCACGGACCTCGCCGGCGCTTTGGGAGAGGACAGCCTGCTGCTGCAGGCCGAGTTGGGCCGCGCCGTGGCGCTGACCATGGCGGAGCGCAACGTGGAGGCCCTGCGGGTGTTCGCGGAGGCGGCGCGCCTCGGCGAGGCGCTGGGCGACCCCGACGGCCTGTCCCGCGCGCTCGGCAACATGGCGGCTATCTACACCAACGCGGGCGAACTGGACACGGCCGCGTCATACGTCACGCGCGCGCTCGACGCCATCGAGCGGGTCGGCGACCCGGTACGCATGGTCCGGCTGACCTGCACCCGCGGTATCGTGGCCTTCTTCACGGGCGATTGGCGCGGCGCGCGGGCCGACTTCGAGGCGGCGCTGGTCACCAGCCGCCAGATCGGCATGTCGTCGGGCTATGCCTATCCCCTGTTCTACCTCGGCTACCTGTGCATCGGCGAAGGAGCGTGGGACGAGGCGATCCGTTACCTGGATGAGAGCATCGGCGTGGCCACGGAGATAGGCGACCTCCAGGTGCTGCGCTGGGCTCGCGCGGGTCGCGCCTGGTGCGACATCCTGGGCGGGCGTCCCGCGCCGGCGCGTGACAACTTGACAACGCTGCTCGATTCCTCGGGCCAGGAAGGCCAGGGCATCTCCTGGGTGCTGCTGTCCCTGGCCTGGGCCTATCTGGACCTTGGCAACGGGGATCGCGCCGTCGCTACCGCCGCGCGGGCCGTGGCCCACGCGCGGGTGGAGCACGATCAGCTCAGCCTGGTCGACGCCCTGTGGATACAGGCCATGGTGGCGACGCGCCAGGCGCGGTGGACCGATGCGGAGCGCGTTCTGGAGGAGGGCCTCGCTCTTGCTCAACCCATGCCGTATCGCTACGCCGAGGGCCGCTTGCTCCACCTGTATGGGCTGCTGTACCTGGGCAAGGGGGAATCACATCCGGCGCGGGAGCGGTTGGAGGCGGCGCTGGCGCTCTTCCGCCGCTTGGGCGCGCGTCAAGACATCAAGCGCGTGGAACGGGACCTGGCCGAGGCGGACAGCGCCTGGATGCGCCGCCCCGATCGACAGGTGAGCGACGCGCAGTGGGCCGTCATCGACGCGCTCCTCCCGCCCGCGGCGTCCACCGGGCGGCGCCGCGCCGACGACCGCCGCACCCTCGAAGCGATCCTGTACGTGCAACGCACGGGCCGCGCCTGGGCCGACCTGCCGCCCGAGCTTGGCGATGACGCCACCGCCCACCGGCGCCTGGTCGAGTGGCGCGCCAGCGGGCTATGGGATCGTATCGAAGAGGTCGTAAGATCGTCAGTTAGACGATGAAGGCCGGCTTGACTTCCTCTCCGGTGGGGCTGAAGAAGCGCATCCCGACGGGCGCCGCGATCAACCACTCGGCCGGCTCCTGGCTCGTGTTCTCGACGTGATGGACCGCGTGTGCCGGGACGATCAAGGTATCGCCGGCGGAGAGCCGGATCGGCTCGTCGTCGACGGTCACCGTAACCGTGCCCGTCAGTTGAATCATGACCTCCTCGCGATCTTGCCGGTGGGGCGGATTCCCGCCCCCCGACTCGGCCCGCTGCCGGAGGACCAAGACCTCCGTCGCCCCCCGGCCCGGCGAGGCCAAACTCCATGTCATGCCCCCCGGCGTCTGCATCATCTCGATCTCGCTACCACGTACCAAAGCCATGGCGCCCTCCTTCGTACTCTCCACCCGATATCGGCGGATATCGGGTCAAATAGTCAAATAGATTGACTATTACTGGTTAGTGTACAATGAGCCAAGAGGATTGTCAAGATGGTTGACTATCTGCGCGATGGACGGATAGAACACCGCTGAGGAGGTGTGCGGATGGCCGATCACCCAACGGGCGGCTACGAACTGGTTGTCCTGTTCATGCTGGCCTTACGGGCCATGGTCGACGAGGTCCACGCGCGTCTGGCCGCGGCCGGGTTCGATGACCTCCGGCCGGCGCACGGCTTCGCCTTCCAGCGCCTCGCTCCCGATGGGGCCACCGGCAACGAGCTGGCCGCGCACCTCGGCATCACTAAGCAGGCAGCGAGTGTGATGATCGATTACCTGGAGGAGCACGGCTATGTCGCGCGCCGGCCGGACCCGCGCGACGGACGCGGCAAGATTGTGGTGTTGACCGCGCGCGGGTGGGACTGCATCGGGGCAGCCGAGAGCGTCTTTGCCGATGTCGAGCGGCGCTGGGCGGACATCGTGGGCGCCGACAGGATCGCGGGGCTGCGCGCCGACCTGCGGCGCATCGTCGCCGATGCCGGTATCGGCGACCCACCCCTCCGTTTGCGGCCCGTGTGGTAACGGGGCGCGTCAGGGGCCACCGAGCGGCTCATCGGCGCCGGTGGGCCGCTGGGCAGCGCGGCGAGCGGCGGTGGTCCCAGTAGGCAACCGTCAAGGGGACGTTTGACAGACCGCGAAGGATACCCGGTATGATAGCTCTACTACCCCGCCGGCATCCCTATCGCCGATCATTGGTACGCCCTGGACTGGAGGCGATACAACTCGGCGTAGAGGCCGTCCCGCCGCATCAACTCCGCGTGGCTGCCCTGCGCCACGATGCGGCCCCCGTCGAGCAGCGCGCCGTTCCAGATGAGCTTCCAAGATGCCCCAGCAGCGTTCGACCGGAAGGAGTAGACGGGATTATCCCGACACTGCCTCGCTCCGGTCGGAGCAGGGGAGCTTGCTACTGCACGTTGAGCCGATCCACCTCATGGGGCTCCAACAACAGCACGCGTTGTGTGCGTGGATCGAAGAACAGGGCCAAGTGCGCCAATACGTCACGACCTAAGAGGGACGGTATCGGTAACGGCGTACTTGGGGGCACGAGAACCGTTAGCGACAAGGTTGTAGAAAACGTTTCAAGGGTCAACACGGCGTCGATGCTACGGGTCGCCATCTGACCGCCAACGCCGGTACTGAGCGCGCCCGCCGGCAGTAGGTTAAGATCGACGCCGAGCCGCAGGGCGTCCGCGGGAGCTAAGACAGTTCGATCCGCGCCCGTGTCGATCAGCATTTCTACCGTCAGTCGCCGGTTGCCCAAGCCAGGGAACCTTACGATCGCTTGCACAAACGGACGGTGCTTCGCGGTCGAGAAGTAGCCACGGATCATGATGGCAGGATGAGCATATCATCGTGACGCGTGACATACCTCACGAGGGCCTGTTCGGGCGGCACACCTTGTCGCGCTAGCGCGGTCAAGAGGTCCTCGATGTGAGGCGCCGCCCCGACAACGGTCTCATTGTAGATGGCGACCCACTCCTCAGGATGCTGCTCCAGGAGGGTATCATGATGCGCCTCGTAGTAGTCCACATCGCGCCTAAATCGCGCGAGTTCCGCGCGTTCGACTTGCTGTGTCTGCATGATCAACTCCTCTGCCCGCTGCCAGTCCCGCGCGTTATCGATGGCGCGGACATCGTGTACGTATAGTATCGCACAGACAGCCCCGCCGTTCTGGCTACCGTGCTGATCGATACAACTCAGAAATTGGGTAGGCAGAGTGAGTTCTTTTCCACCTGAGATCTATAGCGATAGAGCACACAAAGAGTGACGCTCATCTCGCCCGTTATCGGTACGCCCGAGACTGGAGGCGATACAACTCGGCGTAGAGGCCGTCCCGCCGCATCAGTTCCGCGTGGCTGCCCTGCTCCACGATGCGGCCTCCGTCGAGGACGACGATGAGGTCGGCCATCTGGACGGTGGAGAAGCGATGCGACACGAGCACGGTGACCGCGCCGGCGCTCTCCCCGCGCCGCGCGGCGGCGGCGAACCGCTCGAACAGCGCGTGTTCGGTCTGGGCGTCCAGGGCGGCGGTCGGCTCGTCGAAGATGACCAGCAGCGGATCGGTCCGCATCATCGCCCGGCTCAACGCCAGCTTCTGCCACTGACCGCCCGAGAGATCCACGCCGCCCTCCCAGGCCTGGCCCAATTGCGTCTCCAGTCCCTTGGGTAGGGCCTCCGGGACGCCGGTGGCCCCGCCCCGCGTGAGGGCGGCCTGCACCGCCGCCGCGTCCGCGATGTCCGCCAACTGCCCGACCCCGACCGTTTCCCGCGCGACGAACTCGAACCGGCTGAAATCTTGGAAGGCCGCGCTGACCCGCGCCCGCCACTCCTCGACCGGCATACGGCGCAAGTCCACGCCGTCGACCAGGATCGCGCCGCCGTCGGGCTCGTAAAACCGGCACAGTAGCTTCACCAGCGTCGTCTTCCCGGCGCCGTTCTCGCCCACCAACGCGACCACGGCGCCGGCCGGCAGGCGCACGGAGACACCGTCGAGCAACGGCGTCTCCCTGCCAGGGTAGCGGAAAGACACGTCGCGCAGCTCGATCCCGCCGGCGAGCCGCTCCGGCGGAGGGGCGATCTCCACCGGGCGTGTCCGCGTCGATCGCGCGTAGTCCTCGAGCCACAGGTAGCGCTGCGCGACCCGCAACACGTTCAAGAAATGCGTCCCGTAGAACACCGCGGTGGTCACGATCCCGTTCAGGCCCGCGGCCAGACCGACCGCCAGGACCACGTCCCCGGGGCTGGCTTCTCCCTGAATGGCGCGCGCCAGCACGAGCCCGATGGCCCCGGCGTAGGCCAGCCCATATATCAGCGCGTCCACGGCCTGCAGCGCGGCGCTGCGCCAGTCGGCACGGTCGCGCGCCCGCATGACGGCGCCCGCCGCCGCGTGGTGGCGCGCCCGCAAGGTATCCGCGAGCCCGAAGACGCGCAGTTCCTTGCCCACGGCCGCGGAGGTCGCCTGCCCGAACAGGTGCTTGCGCAGGCGTTCCGCCTCCGTCGTCGCCTCCAGCGCCCCCTGCTGGAGGTCCCGCGCGCGTTTACCCAACACGAACGAGACCACCCCGACCAGCGGCAGGAGCAGCAGGAGCGGTTGCAGCCGCGCCAGGAGGATGGCGCTGGCCGTCAATTGCACGCCGACGCGCAGAATGCCGGCCGTCGCGTTGGTCATCCACGCGAGCTCGGCGCGCTGCTCCCGCAGCAACTCCAGCCGATCGAGGTACTCGGGGCGCTCGTGGTGCGCGAGCCCGGCGATGCCGCCCATCAGCGCCATCAGCCGCTTGTCCAGCGCGCCTCCCGCCTTCTCGACCACCGCGAACAGCAGGTCGATGTAGTATAGCGCGACGATCAAGCCGGCCCCGGCGGTCAGCGACAACACGGCCGCCGCGATGAGCCCCCGGCGCGGGCTGCCCGCGAGCGCCGCGTCCACCAGCAGCTTGGCGCCGACGGAGAGCGCTGGGCCGGTTAGCGACATGAGCGCGCCGCATATAAGGAAGAGCCCGGCCTGCCACGGCGCCGTCCGGAAGCCGAAGGACAGCAGTACCCCGAAGCCGCGCGCCTGCTCCCGCATCTTACCCATCTCCGCTTCTCCCGGCCGCCCCTACCGCCGCGCCCTCGGCGACGAAGCGCGCGGCCTGTAGCGCGAACATCTCGGCGTAGCGGCCGCCCGCCGCCATCAACGCATCGTGCGTCCCGCGCTCGACCACCGCGCCGCCGTCCAGCACGCAGATGAGGTCGGCCCGGCGGACCGTGGAGAAGCGGTGCGAGATGAGGATGGTGGTCAGCCCGGCGGTGATGTCGAGGAATCTGTCATACAGCGCGGCCTCCGCCCGCACGTCCAGGCTCGCCGTGGGCTCGTCGAGGATCAAGACCCGCGCGCCGCCCTCGACCGCGACGAGCGCGCGCGCCAGCGCCACCCGCTGCCACTCGCCGCCCGACAGATCTGTCCCGCCCGTGTACTCGCGCGAGAGCACGGTGTCCCAGCCCCGTGGCAGCGCCTCGATCAGGTCCAGGGCGCCCGCCTTACGCGCCGCCGCCCGCAACCGCTCCAGGTCGCCCCCCAACTCGTGCGCGCCCATGCCCACGTTGTCGCGCGCCGGTAGGTGGTAGCGGGCGAAATCCTGGAAGATGGCGGCCACGCGGCGCTGCCAGGCGCGCGCGTCGACGTCGCGCAGGTCCACACCGTCCACGGTGATGTGGCCGCTGGTGGGGTCGTAGAGGCGGCAGAGGAGCTTGATCAGGGTAGTCTTGCCGGCCCCGTTGATCCCGACGATGGCTAGCGAGCGCCCCGCCGGGATGGTCAGGTCGAGCCCGGCCAGCGCGTCGTCGCGGCGGCTGGGGTAGCGGAACGCGACATCGTGGAAACGGATGTCCGTGCGCGGGTTGTCCGGCGGCAGGAGCCGGGCGGGTAGCGCCGCCGGGGAGTGGGTCTCCGCGAGGCGGCGCTCCAGGGCCAGCAGGCTGGGCACGGAGACGGCGGCGTACGCCAGGTGGGTGTTCACGTCGTCGAAGGCGCGGAAGTTGTTGGCTCCCAACAGGGCCTGCGTGTACACTGCCAGCGCCGCCAGGCCGATCTCCCCCCGTGTGGCCGCCCAGGCCAGCGCCCCGAACGAGCCCAGGTTCAGCGCGGTGACGGCGGCCGTGGACAGCCAGATGGCCGGCCGGCCGGGGCCGCGCGCTCGCCATGTGGGCTCCATCGCGCGGCGCCAGGTCTCGTCGAAACGGGCGATCAGCCAATCCGTCAGGCCCCAGATGCGCAGTTCCTTGGCGGCGCTCGGAGCGAGCGCCAGGGAGCGGTAATAGGCGGCGCGGCGCAGCGCGCCCGCCTGCCCGCTCGCCGCCTCCCCCACGCGGATGTACTCGCGCTGGAAGTAGTAGGTAACGAGCGGCCACAGCACGACCCACACCAGCGCGAGCCACCAGTGGAACGCCGCCAGGATGAGCGCCGATCCCAACGCCTGGAACCAGCTCGGCAGCAGACTGGCCAGCGCGGTCACGGCGGCGCCTGGTCGCACCTCGTTGGCGCCGAGCCCTTGCGCCGTCTCGATCAAGTCGAGGACGGCCGGATCTTCCAGGTGCGCCACCCCGCTGGGGCCGCCGACCGCCGCCATCACGCGCTCCTGCAAGCGCCGGTCGACCGCGCGGCCGAACGTGCCGGCCAGCGCCGCCAGGAAGGGACCAAGCAAGCGCTCGGTCATGATCAGGACGCCGGCTACGACCAGCAGGAACAGGGCGCGGCGCCCCGCCGCCGAGTCCAATCCACCCTTGACCGCTGGTGGAATCGCGCCGACGAGCATCCCCGTGACAACCACGGCCGCCAGGGGCAGCGCCGTGGCGGCCAGCACGCCCGCCGCGAGCAGCGCCGTCCGCCCGCGGCTCACCTGGGGCAGCAGGCGCAGAACGGCGAAGGTCCCGACCAGCGTGGGTGACGCGGCCCACCGCCTCGGCAGAGTCAGGCGCGGCGGCCGCCCGCCAGCGCGCCCCCTATTCATGCGCGTCTTGCTCGTGCGCGCCGCTGTCTACTGGGAGCGCCGGCTTCCAGCCGGCCCACGTTCGCGCGCAAGCGTATCGCCGATAGCAGGCGCTTTGGTCCAGACCGCCTGCCGGCTGGAAGCCGGCGCTCCCAGGGGGTACGACCACGCAACCAGCGGGACCCCTTATTCATGCGCGTTCTCCTCGTGCGCGCCGTCGATGCCGACGACCTGGTAGGTGTCTCGCAGGGTGACGACCTCCAGCCGCGCCCCGCCCGTCACGCTCTCTAACCCGGTCAGCACCGCCGGGCTGCCCGCGATGTCGATCTCGCGCGCTGGCAGGAAGCGCATCCGGGGATGCTCACGCCAGAATCGGCGCGCCGCGGGCAGGCTCCAGGTAAGCGAGTGCCAGGTCTCCACGTCGACGAAGTCGCAGCGGGGACACCAGATGTAGATCGCGTCGGGACCCGGCCGGGAGTGGCCGAAGAGGGGGGCCAGCGCGGGCGGTATGCCCCGCGTGATCGGCAGCCGCTCCCCGCAGCCGCCGCACACCACGCCGCCATCCAGCCAGCGGCTGCGGAACAGGTCGTCGATGACATCCAGGACGCGCGAGACGGCCGGCTTGTACGTGCGCAGGCCGCGCAGCCCGTCCCCCAGGTGCGACGAGATGTAGTTCGCGTAGGGGAAGACATCCGCGTAAGGGGAAGAACAGGCGGGGCAGCGCATGAAGAGCTCGCCCTCATCGGGCCGCAGCAGCCCCTCGAGTTTGCGCCGGCCGCAGCCGGGACACCACAAGCGTGTCTCCCGCCAACCATCCGTACCCGTGGCGCCCGGACATATAAGCCCATACGTGAGTGCCTCCTGGCGCAGGTCCGTGGCGAGGACGCGTTTGAGGGCCATCGCGCCGCGCTCCACCCGCTTCTTTGCCGCCTCCTCGCTCACGCCGAGGCGGGCCGCGACCTCCGCGTGGGGCGACGCGTGGACGTAGCGCTGGACCAGCGCCGCGCGGGTATCGGGCGGCAGCAGCGCCAGCGCCCGATCGAGCAGGTCCGCGAGTTCGCCCCGCTCCAGATCGCCCTCCAGGTCGACGTCGTCGGCGCGCGCATCGGCCTCATCAGAAGGAGACGCGTCGTCGTAGGGGCGCGGGTACGTGGACCTAGCGCGTTCCAGCCCCTTGCGTCGCCCCCAGTGCAAACAAAGGTTGCGCGCGATGCCGGACAGCCACTGCGCACGCTTCGTAGGGTCGCGTAGGGCCTGCTCGTGCTGGAACGCGGCGAGCAGCGTCTCCTGCGCCAGGTCCTCGGCTACGCCCGCGTCGCCGGTCAGCCGCGTGCAGAGGCGCACGAGCCGCGCCCGCTCCGCCGTCAGCGTCTCCTCCCCGCGCTCTCGCGCGGCTGTTCCCGCGTCTATCCCCATCGCCATGCCCTCCCCCTATTACCTCTCTACTATCCATGTTCCCTGGAGGGCATGAGAAGGGACACCGTTTTTCTCGCTAACTGCCGATACGTTGCAGTCGTGTCACCAGTAAACTAATGCTATAGCCGACTGCCAATAATGCCGGTTATGTTGCCCCGGTGTCCGTCGATCACGGCGATAATCTCGAGCGCAGCACCTTTGACCTGGTAGGCCACGATGTAGGGAGGGATGACCAGTTCGCGTGTTCCGCCGACGCGGCCAGGTCGTCCCGCGCCGAGTTGGCCGACGAGTTGGTCAATCTCTCTAAAGATGCGGTCTTTCACTCCGTCGGCCGCGGTTGGGTTGTCCTGGGCGATGTAATCGGTGATCGCTTCAATGTCGTTAAGGGCGGCGCGAGCATAAATGATGATCACTCGGCGGACTCGACGCCATACCGCTTTGAGCGTAAAGCGGCAACCTCCTCAGACGTGGCGTACCCGATGTCACCGGCGTCAAGCTGGCGCTTGCGCTCCGCGATGAGGTCAACTTGCCACTTCTCAGTTTCGATGTACCGGCGCATCGCCTCGAAGGCATGATATTGTCGGTTCCGATCGGTCGATTTGGCGAGGGCGTCGAACTGGTCGCGCATACGCTCAGGGACGCGGACGCTAATAGTGGTCATAGGCTCGGCGGTCCTGGTCATAGGTCCTCCCTGGTGATGGCATGTATAAGAGATTCATCCGTATATGAGAACATGATACCCTACACCGCATGAACAAGAAAAGTACCTACGTGTGTTGTTCCCGTTCACGCGGTAGGTGGTGAGCACGACCGTGAACGTTGTAGTCCGCAGTGACCTAGCCGCCTGACTGAGCGAAAACCAAAGTAGATGATACGCTATACATAGTCAGGTAAGCGTGCGAGGGTGAATAGGGGCGGACCGATGGTGCAAACAGCGGAAACGGCGGAGGGAGCGGCGACATTTATCGTGCCGGAATGGGCGCCGGCCGATACGGAGGAGAGCGTCGTGGGCACACAGTGGCATCAGCAGGCAAGCGGCGCCCTCGCGGACATACTGGAAGAAATCGCGCGGCGGCACGGCGCGAGTTGGGGAGTGTGCGAACAGATCGCGCTGCTCGACACCGGAGGACGCTACCCGGATGGGCACGCCTACAACCCGCGACCAGACGTGATGGTGCTGGCGCAACCCTTACCCTGGGGCGGCATGTCCTCTATCCGCTTTGGCGACGCCGGCGTCCCCCTCTTCATCGCCGAGGTGGCGAGCAAGTCGACCGTCGGCAACGACGTCGGCACGAAAAGAGAGTTATTCGAGTTCATTGGTGTCCCCGAGTACATCGTCTTCGACGCCGTGGGGAATGTTCTATCGACGCCGTTGCTGGCGTGGCGTTTGGGAAGCGACGGCTACGTCCCCTGGCTGCCGGAGGCGGACGGCTCGTGGCGCAGCGCCTCTCTCGGCATCACGATTGAGCCGACACGGCCTATCCTGAGCGTCCGAGACCGTGAAGGTCATCACGTCGCATGGTCCCGCGAGGTGCGGCGGCGCGCGGAATGGCTGGAACAACAACTTGCCGAGACACAGGAGCGCTTCGCCGAGACACAGGAACGCCTGATGGCCGCCGAACGCGCCCGCGGGGAAGACGCTCGACAGCGCGCCGCACTGGAGGAGCAGATTCGCTGGCTACGGAGTCCGGACAACGCCCCGCCGTTCGATCATGGGAACGATGAACCGAAGGCTGATAGCTGATAGCTGGTAGCCGTTAGCTATCAGCTACGATGGGGATATGGAGGCTACATTGATGGCGATTTATAGTGGGGTAATCAGAGGTAACCGGGTCGAGTTGGACGGCGACGCACGGCTCGTCGACGGCGCGCGCGTCGAGGTGCGCGCGGGGGCCGACGCGGTCGAAGCGGTGAGCGCGTCGGGTGCAATCGCCACGGATATCGCGGAGGCTGAGCGTGCGCTCACGCGCGACCTGCTCGCCGCCGGCCTGCTTGATGAACTGCTGTCCGACGAGTTCGTGGCCGACGAGCCCTTCGAGCCGGTGGTGGCGCGGGGCGAGCCGCTCTCGCGGCAGGTCATTCGCGAGCGCCGCTAGTGGCGGCCTACTATCTCGACACGAGCGCGCTCGTCAAGGTCTTCGCGCGTGAGTCGGGCACGGCGTGGGCCACCGCCTTGGTCGACCCGGCCGCGGGCTATACGCTATACAATGTCCGCTTGACTGGGCCGGAAACGGTCGCGGCGCTTGGCCGCAAGGTACGCACAGGCGAACTCACGCAGGCGGAGGCGACGAGCGCCATGCGCGCCTTCCGCCGGGCGTGGCATCGCCGTTACCGTGTCGTGGCCGCGACGGTTATCGTCGCGGAGCGCGCCATGGATCTTGCCGAGCAACACGGCCTGCGCGGCTATGACGCGGTCCATCTCGCCGCTGCGTTGGCCGTGTCGGACCTGCGACTGCGACACCGGCTGCCGGTCGCCACGTTCGTGACGGCGGACACGGTTCAGCGTCAGGCTGCGGTCGCCGAAGGATTGAGCGTCGACGACCCCAACGCGCATTCGTAGGACAGATGGTCC